>Ga0257119_1000113_pt1 | contig 91268 bp, 77 predicted proteins | sample SI112_200mmetaG_FD_190179 | JGI IMG/M metagenome (GOLD analysis project Ga0257119, IMG submission 190179) | Marine microbial communities from Saanich Inlet, British Columbia, Canada - SI112_200m | ecosystem: Environmental > Aquatic > Marine > Inlet | place: Canada: British Columbia | collected... | reverse complement strand
CCCTTTGTAAAACCAACTAAAAGCTTTAAAAAATATCAACTTTAGTTTATCATAACAAACTGAAAGAAAAATATTTGAAAATCCTAAAAAATGAAAAATGGTACGGTATGAACAGAAAATGTTTTTTCCTAGTTTTTGTTCTTGGAATATCAACGGTTATGTCTATAAAAAGTAACAACCCATCTGCAAGAGAAGCGTTTGTGCAAGATATAGCTAGCGAATTAATAGAAGCCGAAGAAAAAGCACATGACCGCGCCTCATTTATTCTTTCTGTGCAATTTCCAGAGTATATTGACTGTGCACCAAATGTACGGGTTTATAAAGACGGAAAAAGATTAGAGTCGCTAGAAAGTTCCTCAACCATCGATGAGAAAAGAAGTGGCGAAAAAAGCAGTAAACCCAAAAACAATAGACTAGACCTTCTTATCCTTGGGGAACAAGAGGCTACAGAATTTGAGGTTTTTATTTCTGGAAATGTTGAACCTAAAAATAATAGTGGCAAAAACACCATAGAATCGTGGGAAATACCTGAAAACACTCCCTTTATAAAAACAAAGTTCATAAAAGTTATTTCTAAGCCTGACAAAGACGAAAAGCAACTAGTAAGCTGGGAGCCTGTTCCAGACGAGAAAGACGAAACATCCGTAGTGATAAGAAAGCACAATAAAAAAACAATGGTAACTGATGGTGCAACATTTTTGGTTATTCCTGCTGAATTAATCGACAGGCTTGAGCCTGGAACAAAAAGCGAAATTGGACACACAAGTATATTGCCAAAAATCTGTATTAAAGAGTCCGTTCCTAAACAAGAAATTTATGCATTGCTTATAAACTCGTTGTTGGCATCGATAAACATCGACACATTCCATGTACGACCAGAAAACACAACAAAAGTAAGTAACGTAACAATTGTCAAAACATCACGCTAAAAAACAATGCCACATAAAATTTTAAGTATAGAAACATCATGTGACGAGACCGCAGCAGCTGTATACGAATCAGAAAAAGGTCTTATGTCCAGCGTTCTGTTTTCTCAGGTAGAACAACATAAAAAGTTTGGCGGCGTAGTTCCCGAGCTTGCATCACGGTCTCACATAGAAAAAATATCAACGATAGTTCAAGACGCACTAAAACAAGCCAATTCCACATTTGAATCCATTGACATTGTTGCTGTAACAAACTCACCAGGACTTCCTGGTTCTCTTCTTGTAGGCCTGTGTTTTGCAAAAAGCATTGCTTGGGCAAAAAATAAAAAACTGATTGGGGTAAATCATGTTGAGGGACACATCTTTTCCTCATTTTTAGAGCAGAACGTTCCATTTCCACACCTATGCCTTGTTGCCTCTGGCGGACACACAAGCTTATGCCTGGTTAAAGACTTTGGAAAATATGAAGTTATTGGTAAAACTTTAGACGACGCGGCAGGCGAAGCCTTTGATAAAATTGCAAAGCTGATAAACCTACCATACCCAGGCGGCCCAATTATAGAAAATTTGGCCACAGAAGAACGTTTTTATGATTTTTTCACATATCCCCGATCAAACAAAAAAACATTAAATTTTAGCTTTTCTGGTTTAAAAACAGCAGTACTTTATGACCTGGTCAAACGTGGACACTATGATATGAAAACAAAGACGTTTTTAAATTCTAAAGATACAGCTCTTCAAAAAAAGGTAGCAAGCTCATTGCTGGTTTGCATTGGCGATATTTTTTGTGAAAAAATAGAACTAGCACTTAAGCCATATCCAGAGGTTAAAGCTGTAACATTTGCGGGTGGAGTAGCATGCAACAAATATTTGAAACAACGAATATCAAAAATATGTGACAATAAAAATATTCCATTTTTTGCTCCATCACCTAAGTTTTGTACAGATAATGGAGCAATGATTGCATTTGTAGCTCAATACAAAGCAGAACAAAACAAGTTTTCCAATTTAGAGCTAGATATTTTTACATAACCAACATTTAGAGACACAATGGGACAAGTCAAAAAAAAGACCATAATCATTCTATCAATTTTGCTTTCAATGCAAGCGGCAACAAGTCATACACTTTCACATTTTTGGGGAAATGTTGTATGGTGCTCAACAGCAGCAACACTGATGATTTGCGTGCCCTTATACAATAAAAAATTAAGAAACAACACTGTAGATAATCCATCAACCATACAAAAAAAAGAATTGTCTCCAGAGTTAAAAAGGGAAATAGAAAAAATTATTGAAACATTAGTCTTTTGTTTTTCAGGAAGTTTAAATCTCGCACAAAAAATAACGTCTCTGCCAACAGAGGAAGAAAAAGATGAAACAAAGAAAAAAATTGATCTTATGAGGACAACATCTTTAAACGTAATTGGAGTTTTTACTCAAAACAATCCAGTTTTATTGCGTGAAACAGAGGCTTTTTTTAAAGCTCTCGAAAATGAAGAATTTGAATACTCAAACAGAATAGCAATGAGCATCATGATATGCATAGGACAATTGATAGCGAACTTAGAAAACCAGGGAAATGACTAAACATTAAAAACCTGCATTTGTTTTCATTCGTATAGACAATCATTTGCGCGGTTCGAAGACACCCATTCGATGCACCCTACGGGTTTACTCAGGGCGAACGGCCATGATAATTTATTTTAGTAGAAAGTTAATCCCCCGTTCGTGCTAAGTGAAGTGAGTATTTGCAAACGAAATCGAATGCATACGAACAAGTGTGGATATCGGCTTTACACACAAAATCAAGCTTGCTCGCCGTTCGATACGGCCCCCAGACTTGGTCAGGGCGAACGAGTTTTGTCCACTTCAAAACTACATTTTGATATTGCAAATTTTTGAATTTTACTATCCAACCATTTTCCAATGACGTTGGAAAAAATCTTTACAACGCAAAAAAGTCTGCCTATTATTCTTGAGATATAGAATATTTTAAGAAGGAGTCGGGTATGAATCAAAAAAATATTTTTATTTTTTTCTTGGCCATTTCACTATTCCACAACAAAACAACTCGTTCTGAACAAATTGTCCCAATATTTGCAGGAATATCTATTGCCGCTGTTGCAAGTTTTCTTGTTATTAAAGAGCTAAACAATCTTACAAAACCACAACATCAAATTCCCTCTGAACACAACACAAGAGCAAGCAACACCCCTGCAGAGCACATTGTTTTAATGAAAATACTAAAGGAGGGAATTTCAACTATTCAGGGAATAACAGAATCTGGCAAAGAACAATTCGCACAAATAAGGATTGAGCTTCAACAACAACACGACATAGCAAAAGCGCTTATAACGTTCTTTTTTTCTGGCGATAATATATTAGCACAACTTGTAAACGACTTTTACTCTCAACTAGCATCAATGGATATTGGAATGTTAACCAACCATATCAGAAAAATAAGACTACATCTTGAACAAAGAATAACACGGCACCCGCAAAGCGAAATTGATGAGTTATTGGGGTAAGCCAACCCAGGCTCTAGAAACAAGACTGTCAATAGATAATATAAAAAACTTTCTTTTATCATCTGCATCTTCAACCAGCAACCAAGCCTTATTATCAGAAATATCGTAAAGTCTTACACATAACATTGGCACATCACCGTCACACACTTCAGGAAAAGTAAGGCCTATATTTTCTCCAATATAATACAAAAGATTATCCCTCAATGGCGCAAGACCAACCTGTCCTTCTATATCAATATAAGAACCCAAAGCATAAGGACCTTCAGAAGCATAACAAGCCAAAGCTTGAATAAGAACCAATAAAAAACTTAAAGGTTTTAATCTTCTTATCATTTATCTTAGCCTGCAAATTTTTTTAATTTTTCTTTTGCCTCATCTGGCTTTAGAAGATAAAATAGGCCTTTATTACCAAAACTAATCCAAACAAATGAATCAAAATCAACTTGATCTACGCAGCAAAAAACAACTTTATCATCGCAAGTTCTATAAGAAAATAAAGACCGAGAGTCTTCCAATGAAAAGGATTCACACGGCTTAAAATAAACGTAAAATTCCGGGGGAACTATTGTGCCCAAGAGGCCAGAAACAATGCCATGCTCCTCCTCAGGCAAAGCTTCTCCTTCTTTATAACACCTACCATAAGCCTCTAAAGCTTTTTTTGCTTGACCTAAAGCCGAACCTCCCACATCCGAGGCCAAAAGTAAACCAACCTGAAAAAAGAATGACAAGCTCAATAAAATAAATTTCTGATTTGGCCAACGTTTAACTTTTTTTACCGTTGCCATTTATACTTGCACTTTTGTTGATTGACTTGAAAAACTCTTCGTTTGTTTTGGTCTTTCTCATCTTATTGATAAGAAACTCCATTCCCTCAACCGTATTCATTGTTGAAAGCAATTTGTGTAGTACCCAAATTTTATTAAGCTGCTCTTCTGACACAAGCAACTCATCTCTTCGTGTTCCAGAAATTAGAAGATCAAATGCTGGGTATATTCTTCTGTTTGCCAATTTACGAGTAAGATGTAATTCCATGTTTCCTGTTCCCTTAAACTCCTCGTAAATAACCTCATCCATACGAGAGCCAGTTTCAATAAGCGCTGTTGCCAAAATTGTAAGAGATCCACCCTCTTCCATCGAACGCGCGGCACCAAAAAATCTCTTTGGACGCTGAAGAGCGTTTGCATCAATTCCACCAGTTAAAACTTTACCCGAAGCTGGAGCCGTCGTATTATAAGCCCGAGCAAGACGTGTAACAGAATCAAGTAAAACTACAACGTCATTACCATTTTCGACTAGTCTCTTTGCTTTTTCCAAGACAATTTCCGCAACCTGTACGTGGCGCTCTGCGGATTCATCAAAAGTAGAGCTAACAACCTCTGCGTTGTCTCCAACAACAAAACGTCTCATATCTGCAACCTCTTCTGGTCGCTCATCAACCAAAAGAACCATCAAGTAAACTTCCGGATGATTTTTTATAATTGCCTGCGCGGTCTGCTTAAGCAAAATTGTTTTACCTGCTTTAGGAGGCGCAACAATTAGTCCCCGCTGGCCTTTTCCAACCGGTGTAAACATATCCATAATGCGAGTGGAGATTATGTCTTCATCATATTCTAAGTTAAACTTTTTATCCGGATGTAACGGAGTAAGACGGTCAAAGAGCCTACGATCTCCAGTAGAAGCTGGCTCATCATAATTTATTCTGTCTACTCGTAAAAGAGCAAAATACTTCTCACCATCTTTTGGTTTACGAATTATACCGGCAACAGTATCACCAGTACGCAAATTAAAACGACGTATCTGCGACGGAGAAATATAAATGTCGTCCGGCCCGGAAACATAGTCAAAATCCTTTGACCGTAAAAATCCAAAACCATCCGGCAACCGCTCCAGAACACCCTCAACCTTCAACTCGGCATCTGGCGTGGCTTTAAATTCAACAATTTTTTCAAGCAACTTCTTACGACCCATTAAACTAGAGCCGGTTATCCCTAACCTGCGCGCTTGCTGATTTAATTCAATCAGATTCATATCTTCTAATTGTTTTACTTCTTTTTTTTGCATAAGACAAACCTCCCCCAAACTATTCGGAGTAACAATAAATTTCCTAAATGATTAATAATTTCAAGACTTTATCCAATAACCCAACAAACCCCTTATATCAGCAAGCAAACAATCGCAGAAAAATATACTGCGATTACTTTGGCCCACCTTTATAAATCGACATCATAACCGGACTTGCTATATAAATAGACGAATAAGTACCAAAAATAATACCAATTAAAAGAGCCAGTGATAAATTACGAAGAGTCTCACCACCAAAAATAAACAATGATCCAACAACCAAAGCTGTAGACAAACTTGTTAACAATGTTCGTCGCAACATATGGTTGATACTAATATTAACAACCTCGCTAAGAGGTGTTCCTTTTAACTTTTTAATATTCTCTCGAACACAAGTGAATATAACAATAGTGTCGTTAATCGAATAACCCAACGTTGCCAAAACAGCACTTATAACGTATGGAGAAATTTCACGGTTAAAGATTAAAAACAAAGATAAAATTGCCATAGTGTCATGCATCAATGCCACAACAGCTCCCATAGAAAAAGAAAACTTAAAGCGTATGGTAATATAAAGAAGCATCAGCATTAAAGCCAAAATCATTGCATACAATGACGACTTCCATAACTCTTGCCCAACACCCTTACCTACGCTATTAATCTCCATAATTTCAACAGGATTATCTTTAATTTCTGCAACAATACTTGACTGCATTTTTTCTGCCACATGCCTCAAGTCCTGTTGATCATCTTTTTCTTCTGGGTTATGAACTCGTACCAAAACCTCTTCTTTTGAAAAATCACGCAAAATAACGTCTTCCCAGCCGTCTTCTTGTAGCCCCTTGCGCAACTTGTCTCTAGAAAAATCTTTTTCAAAACGGAAAAGCACCTCCATGCCACCTGTAAAATCAACACTGTACTTAAAGCCACCATTTATAAAATAGGCAGCAAAGCCAGCACTTAAAAATAAAGCAGAAATGACAATTGTTAACTTGCGATACTTTAAAAAATCAATTTTGAAATCTAGAATCTCTGACATGAAACTCTCCGCTTGGTTAAGACCTTTTGTATGATTTTACAGAATAGAACTAATCTACGTGGCATATTTAACATTAATCTGTAAACAAATCAATTTTTATATAAAAATTTTTATTTTGCTTTAGGAACAACAGAAATATATCTACGACCCTTGCGCCCGTAATGAAACTTCAACAAACCTTCTGCTGTAGCAAATAGAGTAAAATCTTTTCCTTCACCAACGCCATCGCCAGGAAAAAACTTAGATCCACGTTGACGAACTATAATCTCTCCACCGAAAACAACTTGGCCATCAAACAACTTTACGCCTAACCTTCTACCCGCGCTATCTCGGCCGTTACTCGTCGAACCACCTGATTTACTCGTTGACATACACCTACCTTCAAACTAATACATTTTATTGTGATAATTTTTAGAAAAGAACAGCTTTTTATCTGTTTTAGAACTTTAATCTAAATATGCCCGTATTAAAAAAAAAGTCAATTTCTTTATCCACAAACAAGCATCAACAAAAGAGACTCTCTATCCCCCCCCTGGGCCGAATCTTTCGATAAAAAAACTTTCAATACGGACATTAAATATTTTATCCCCAACCTAGGTTTTTTTACACTACATTTTTTTTCAATACCATTGCAAAATCCCCCTTTTTTGTATCTATAATATAATTTTAGTTTGCCAAAAAACGGCTTTAAAAAGCAATAGTTTAAAGAAAAGGGCCGGAATTGTATTCGGCCCAATATAGCTATAATAAAGCTGAGTTAACTCTTTACCACAACAATTTAAACTCAGAAATATGTCTCTCTTTTATGCTTCCATCATCAAACTTTACATAATAATATTCTGGATTTACTGACAAAATTGGCGTTCCAGGAACATTTGCATACTCAATTCTACCAATCTCCCCTTCGTGAGGGCCCGACAAAATTCTTACTTGATCACCATAGCTTAGCTCAGGATGGTCTTCAACTTCTTCAAGATTTTGGTCATGCGCATCACCAAAATCTCCAATACTTGGCGCAGGGGAGCCATGAAAGCGAGGGCCCGATCCAAAAAAAACACCAATATCTGACTCGCCAAAATCGCCAACACTTGGGGCAGGGGAGCCACGAAAGCCAGGAGACGACCCGAAAAAAACACCAGCTACAGACTCAGCATAACCACTTACAGATGGCTCCTCATCCGCCTCTATCGCCCTTTCCCTGGCCTCTAGCCACATCAAATGAATCTTGTGCCGCGCATGGTCTAATTGTAAGCTAGCATCAAAAAACTTTCTGCTTAAATTTTTTTCCGATCTAAACAAATTATCGTTAAGAACCTCTAAAGAAACAAAAAGCCTTTCTAGACCACAAGTTCCTTTTTCCTTAAAAACTTCTACATAAACACCTTTTTTAAACTCTAAAATTGACAATGGCGCTGCTTTAATTTCTGATACGTCAAATTCTAAGCAACACCCCTCGCGCTCCAACTTAGGCCTACTAGAAAGTTCAAGCTTTAAACTTTCTACCATCTCACCAACAAGATAAATTTTCGCCCAAACATTATCTATTTTTGGCTTCAAACCCTTACAGCGCACTTGCGCATCGGCAAACTCTTCAATAAGCCTTTCTACTCTCTCGGTAAACTCGCTTACTACTAAACCTTTAGCTTTTCTCTCAAATTCAGCTATCTCTTCAACTCCTAACAAATGCCCAGAAGGCTCGGCCCTTACTTCAAGCAATACAGGAAAAAAAAGCCGCTCTCCCTTAAACTGCTCACGCGCCCTTGCTCTGGCCTCTAACCACATCAAATGAACCTTGTGCCTAGCCTTATATGCTTCAACACACACTACCCCCCGTTTTTCAGAAAGAGCCTTTTCAGATCGAACCATGTCGTCCAAAAGCTTGCTCAAACTCACTGCTAACCTTGAAAGATCATATGTACTTTTAGCCTTAAAGGCTCTTGTGTAAAAATCTTGTGTAAACTCTAAAATTGACAACCGTGCAGCCTTAATATCTGAATAATCAATCTCGCCCACCCCTTCAGCAGGTCTTGTTGCAATCTCAGCTTTTGCGCAGTTTAGCATGACAGTAGCAAGATTAATTTTTGCCCAAATACTATCTAAACGTGAAGAAAGGCCCTCCCAGCGCACATTTGCATTATTATACTTTTCAACCAACTCTTCTGCTTTTTCAGCAAATTCTGCCTCCGCTAAACCTTCAGCCTCAACCTCAAACGCAACAACTTCTTCATCGCTTAGAAAATTCCAAAAAGGCTCAGCCTTTGCAATGTGCAACACAGGGAAAAAAACTCTTTCCCCTTCAAAGCTTTCTTTTTGCTCTATAGCTTCATGCGGACCATGCAATCCATCAACTTCTGCTGCAACCTCTGGCCATGCAAATTGAGAAAACGGCCCGTCTACATGCCAGCCAGCATCAGCTGCAGTTCCAAGTGGCAACTCTGGTAAATCACCAGCTATTGACACGTTTGAATACACAAATGCAACAATAACAACTAAAGCCAAAAACAACCTTCTTTTCATATTTATCTCCTAACTACAAAAAACTATATCTAACACATAATTTAATGTGCCAAAAAAGTCCTTTTAAAAGCAATAAAAACAATATGGACAGAACTAAGTCCGACCGAATAGAAAGCTTTAGTTGTGTTTAAAGAAAACCATAAACAGTTGATAATTAAGACAAGGGCTCCAATTCTTCAATATGCCAATCACACAGTAAATCACCTATCTGATTATCATCAAATCTAACAAAAAAGCGGTCTGTTGAAATTTGACTCTCTGGTATCCCCCCATGGCATATCACACCAATAGCACCTTCATTTTGACCAGATAAAACCCTAACCCAGCCCCCATCACAAAACTCTTGCACTTCTGGCTCTTCGCCATAATCGGCACCAAGCTCATAAGGCCCTGATAACCCCACAGAATCACCCTCAGAAGGATCAATTAAAAGAACAGGGTCTTTTTCTTCTTCTGGGTGCAATAACCCAGAAAGTAAAGCATCGCGATAAGAGTTGCCAGATGCAGAAGGCCTAACAGATCTTTGGCAATCATAAACTAGACTGACGTTCTGATTTTGACTACTATCTCCACCCTCATACTCATGCGCAAGAGAACAAATAAAAAATAACACCATTAAAAATAAAAATTTCTTTCCTAACACCAATCCCTCATAATCTGCAACTACACCAAAAAGCTTAAGTTTTCAAAATTACACTCAACATAAACCCTACCATCAAGTCTTATACAAGCATTGCCTGTCAAAGCTATATACTCAGGAGCTCCAGCGCTATCAACAACCCCAACAAGCCCTTCGTACGGACCTGTTAAAATCTTAACTCGAGCGCCCTCTAGAGAAACACCGTAAGTAGAATCGTCATCGGTGTCAGACTCGGTAGACTCCGATGGCTCGGATTCACCACAACAATCAAAACTGCCTTCTGTATAATCTGACCCAACAAAACCAAACACCTCTACTGGCTCATCTGAAAATGGCAGCTCTCTCATCCCTAAATAATCCTCATCATCTAAAAACCGTCGCCTATCCATTGTGCCAAAGGAATGCTGCTCAGACTCATCAGAAAACACAAACTCTCGCCCCAAGGCCCTATCGCACTGTATTTCAAAATTATTAAACAGTCTTGGAAGCATAGGCAAAAAAACAAACCTTTCAAAACCACCAAACAAGCTCAAGCAGCAACCGAATACTATAGATAAAAAAATGGTTGTAATTTTATTTAGAGACATCCGCCCAGCTCCTTCCCGTTCTCAAAGATACTAACAATGGCACAGCCCAATCAACAACACCTTCTAGAATCTGTTTTGTTTTCTCTTTTACATTTTCCGCTTCTCTTTCTGGACAGGAAATCAAAAGCTCATCATGAATTTGAAGTAAAATTTTTGTCTCAGAAAAATTTTCTTTAAACTTTTTATGCAGCTTTATCATTCCTATCTTCATTATCTCTGCGGCCGTACCTTGCACTCTTGTGTTTATTGCCATCCTTTTTGCAAGATTAAATAGTGTTAAATTTTTCTCGTAGATTCCCGGCAAATACCTACGACGGCCAAAAAATGTTTCAACATACCCATGCTCTATTACTGATTCTATAATGCCCTCCATCCAGGGGCCAACAGATGGGTATCGTTGAAAAAACTTGTCTATATATAATTTTGCATCTTTAAGTGAAACTCCTAAATCTTTTGACAATCCGTAGGGGGTAAGACCATATAAAATGCTAAAATTTATTCGCTTTGCAATCTGCCTTTGTTCAGTTGTAACTTCATTGGGTTGGACATCAAAAAGACCTGTAGCCGTTTCCGTGTGAATATCACAATTATTCAAGAAAGCTTTTACCAGACTTTCATCTTGCGTTAAATAAGCTAAAACTCGCAACTCGATTTGAGAATAATCAGCAGAAACAAATACGTTTCCAGCTTCAGGCACAAACGCCGCACGAACCTCTTTTCCATAAACAGTTGAAATTGGAATGTTTTGTAAGTTTGGCTCAAAACTGGAAAGCCGTCCTGTTGATGTTGTTATTTGGCTAAACGTCGAATGAATTTTTTTCGTCTCAGGGTTAATAAATCCAGGAAGCGCATCAATGTATGTGTTTTTTAATTTTTGCAGACCTCTGTGTTGAAGGATCATACCCGGAATAGGATTAATTTTTGCAAGAACTTTTAGGACCTCAACATCCGTCGAATATCCCGTTCTTCCAGAACTCTTTTTTTGCGTAGGCAGTCCCAATTTATTAAAAAGAAGGTCTTCCACTTGTCTTGGAGAGTTTAAGTTTGTAGTAAGCTCAGCCTCATTTAAATATGCGGCTATTTTTCTCTTAAGCACTTCAAGTTCTTTGGTAACCTTTTCATCTAGACTTTTTAGCATCCCAGAGTCTAAAATAATTCCCTCTTTTTCCATATCAAACAAAACCGCACTTGTTGGAATCTCTACATCAAAAAAAAGTTTTTCCTGTTTTTTTTCAATTAACATTGGCTCAAAGTATTTTTTAAGTTTGTATGTTTGCAAAGCGTCAGACGCCCCATAACTTGTCGCTAGCTCAAGGGGAACATATGAAAAATCTTTATACTTTCCCTTTTTCATAACATCATCAAAACTTAACATTCGCTCATTAAAAATAGACTCCGACAAATGTTTAAGCCCAATACGCTGGCCACTCTGTACAACAAGCGAAGCCGCCAATAATGTATCAAAAATTTTTCCCTTAAATTCAATTCCACATTGCCCAAAAATTGTAGGAACGCAATCACTGTGATACAACACAAGCTGGTCAAATTTTGCATTGTGTAAGTATTTTTCTATTTTTGGATCTTCCAAAATTGGCTTGAGCAAGTTCAACACCTCTTCTTGCGGCAATTGCGCCTCTTCTGTTTTGTGTCGAATCGGAATGTAGTAAGCTGTTTTTTCATCTGCGGCAACAGAAATCCCAACAAGCTCATCCTGCAATGGGCGCAACCCCGTTGTTTCAACATCAATAGCAAAGCCACCAGATTTTTTAAGCAAAGCTGCAAGAGCACGTAATTGTTTAGCCTTAGACACCAACTTAAATTCATACTTGTCAGATTCCACAAGTAATGGAACTTGGTGGTTTTCTGCAGCCTCTTTGCCTCCCTTAACATTTGCCAGCAAAGACTTAAAACCTAACTTCGCAAAAAAATCTTTTGCGTTGTCCCACTTTGATAAGTCAAACTCCAATTCTTGGTCAGAAACATTAAGATTATAATAGTGAAGTAAAAATAATTTTTGACTCAAAAATGCATTTTCTCGGTTTGCCTCAAGTGCGGTTTTCAATCGTTTTTTATCAACAGACTCAATGTTGTTATACAAATCTTCAAGCGTTTTAAATTGTTGAACAAGCTCAAGAGCACCCTTTTTACCTATTCCAGAAACACCTGGGATATTGTCTGAACTGTCACCTAAAAGAGAAAAATAAAATGGTAGCTTTTCAACTTCAAAAGCCATTTTTTCAATGAATTTTTCGCGATCTATAAACGACTCTTTAAAAGGATCAAACACAAAAATATTTTCTGACAACACCTGAAACAAATCTTTGTCCGAGGTAATTACAACAGCATTACGTCCTTTTTTTTGTTCATCTTTTGCTATTGAGTACATAAGGTCGTCAGCCTCAACTCCCTGCTTTGAGACTTGCCCAAGGTTAATAAGCTTGCCAAATTCTAAAATTTTTTCTTTTTGCTCAAACAAATCACTAGGCGGAGCTTGTCTATTCGCCTTGTACTCTTTATACATCTCATGCCGAACCGTAGGGCCCTTGCTGTCCCAAACAACAGCAATACGCCTTGGACCACAAGCATCAACTATTTTTTTTATCATTCTACAAAAAACATACACCGCCTGAACCGGCTCTCCTTGCAATGTATGAATAGGACGCATACTGTAATATGCCCTGTATAAAAAGGATGATCCGTCAATTAAATAGGTAGTATTTTCAGACTTGAGTTCTTTCATAGTGCCGTATCCTTTTGTGGAATAATTTTTTGTTTAGGATACCATGAAAAAAATAAATTTTTACTTTGGTAAACGCCTTAAATCAGCTTCGGCCAAATCTAAATCCATTTCGGCCAAATCTAAATCCATCGCACAAAGACGGTGCCCTGTTTCTCTACGAATTGCCCTCAAAACACCCTCAATATCTTTTTTTATTCCCAGCATAAGCTTTCTTGTCCTATAAACAAACACACCTTCTTCTCCTTCGCGAACAACTCGCTCCAAACAAGAAACCTCTCTTGCCCATTTTTGCACAAATATGTCTATACTGCCGTCAACCATTTCTTTTTTGCTATGATCTACCAAACCTGATGAACAAAAAAATGATGGTGGCTTTGCATCCAAGGCCATACAAATAACCGCCGCCTTCCTTAAAAGGCGTTCTAAATTTTTACACACCCCAGTATATTCACCAGTCCAAGGTTGCTCAGACGGTATATAATGAAACTCCTCAGCCAACGTTAACCTACTAGCTAAGCATAAACCAAAGGCTAAGCAGGTACTTAAAAGAAAAACGCCCCTAATGGTTTTTTTCACACCTCTCACCTTCAAAAAGCCCCCATCTTAAAATTAAAACCAATCGCCTTGAACCAAATTGTTGATTTACTCTTCTTTGCGACCGCCTCCACCATCTGTGGCAACCCCATCTCCAGCAACTCTAGGTGGCCCGCAAACAAGGCGCCAACAAGAACCAAAAGTTCTCTTTAAACATCTTCCACAACCAGGAACCGGCTCTCCGTCGCAAAAACAGTTGGTTGCACATTTTGCTACGCAATATGTAAAAACAGTAAGCCCCGCCCCAATCGCAGCTCCTGCGCTACCACAGCCCTCACAAACATTATCAATAATGCTGCTAGGTGCGCACCCGGGAGGACAATCGCCAGCAACAGATTCTAAACAAAACAACCCAATAAAAAGAAACAGAACTAGTAATTTTTTTTTCATACAACAAACCCTTTTGAAAAAACAGAAAAGCCAATAGTTAAACACTTATAAGGCCAAAAAGTCTACCATAAAAAGCATTTTTCCAAAAATACATTCAGTATACAAATAGACTTTTACCAATTAAAAATAAACATTTTCTTGAAAAAACAGTCACTACATTTAGTCTTTATGTAGCACAATTTAAAATTTTCACGCAACAAAAAGATAAACAAACAAAAATGTATATTACAGTTCGACTACTCAAAGGATTTGCCAAACCTCTTTTATACAAAGTTCCCAAAAACTGGGAGCATAATGTTTTTATTGGAAGTATTATACAAGTTCCGTTAAAAATTTCTGTTGTGCCAGCACTTGTAGAAAGCTTGCACAATAAAAAGCCTGCCGACTGTCTATTCTCAATTCGAGAGGCCAATTCTCTAGAGCCGTTTCCAAAAGACAAAACATATTTTGATTTTATAAAAAAACTCAGCAATTATTACCAAATTGACCCACTCTCAATAATCAAACGAACCAGGCAGTTTTTTACCAAAAGCAAAACGGTACAACAAGAAATACAAAAACGTGACGACCAAATAAAACACAAGGACATTCTTTTAACGAACGAACAATTAAAAATATTTAACTCGTTAAAACCAATAGCTGCAAATCCATCATTTAAGCCAACACTAATACACGGAATTACAGGATCTGGAAAAACAGAGGTTTACAAAAAATTAATCCAACTTTATATAGCAAGAAAAAAAACATGCATTTTCTTGGTTCCGGAGGTAACGCTCGCCGTTCAATTTGAATCCCTTTTTAAAGCAACATTGCCGCCGAACTTAGAAATATTCGGGTTCCATTCAGCAACAAGCCCAAGAGAAAAAAAACTATTATGGCAAGCGCTAATAATCTCATCGCCAATTCTTATTGTTGGTGTTCACCTCCCTATTACCCTTCCAATTGAAAATCTAGGATTAATAATTATTGACGAAGAACACGAACCAGGATATCAAGAAAAAAAACATCCAAAAATAAACTCAAAAGAAGCCGCAATTTTACGAGCGCACACCAACAACATACCGATTGTTTTAGGTTCAGCAACACCGTCAATTACATCGCTGTATAACGTAAAAAATAGAAACTGGGGCTTTTTTCAATTAAAAAAACGCTTTACAGGGAGCCTTCCAAAAATTGAATGCGTAAACCTAAGAGAAAGTAAAAACAGAAAAAGCTTTTGGATAAGTAGAAAACTTTATAACGCTATTAACGATAGGCTTATAAAAAAAGAACAAACTATTATTTTTATCAATCGCAGAGGGGTAAGCTTTTTTGTCCAATGTAAAGAATGTAGCTTTGTTTTTGAATGCCCAAATTGTTCGGTAAGTTTGACTCTACATTATGATAACAATCTTTGTTGTCACTACTGTGAGTTTAAAAAAGAACTACCCGCAGACTGCCCAGAATGTAAAACTGAAAAAACAAAATACATTAAAAAAGGAATAGGAACACAGCAAACCGTAACTATATTAGAAAAACTGCTTCCTAATGCCAGAATAGAAAGAGCAGATCTTGATACAACAATTAACAGAAAAAAATGGAATGCAATTCTAGAAAAGTTTCAAAAAAAAGAAATTGATATTCTAGTTGGAACCCAAACAATCACCAAAGGTTATCACTTTCCTCACGTCACACTCGTTGGAATAATCTGGGCCGATCTAAATCTACACTTTCCAGTATACAACGCAACAGAAACAGCTCTACAACAAATAATACAGGTGGCAGGAAGAGCGGGAAGACAGTCTGAAGATAGCCTAGTAATTGTTCAAACAATGGCAGACCACAAAATTTTTTCATACGTTAATGAAATTGATTATTTAAAGTTTGCACAACAAGAATTATTATGTAGAAAAAAGACTTCTTACCCGCCCTACACACGTATTGTTGAAATTGAATTAAAAAATGTAAGCGAAGCAATTATAGATCAAGAAGCATACAAAATGACATGTGAATTGCTTAAAAAATCCAGAGGAAAAAACATTTCTGTTCTTGGCCCAGCAATACCCCCTGTTAGTAAAATAAAAAACACACATTCACGCAAAATCTACATAAAATCAAATTCCATCAGTGCGATAGCCAATATTTTTGGTACAATTAATCAAAAAACATACAAAAGTAAGATTTTCTTTACACCACAACCAACAGGATAAGTTTTTGTGTTAACAAATTTTTAAGAAAGGTTATAGAATGAAAAAAGTTATAGTTATATTTTTTACCCTTTCAACTCTGATCTTGATAGAAAATAACTTAAAGTGTGGGGACGAACTTGATAGAGCCTTACAAGAACATCCATTAGTCCGCCCTCGTCGCCACGCCCGTGAAGAAACTGCCCCGATCACCGCATCCCCCGCTGTAGACCCCGACGAAGCCCTTAGAAAATTAGCGGCAGAATCAGGTCACCGTGGAGTTGGAGTTATAACAGATCCCCTTGGGGAAAGCCTATTAGCCAGAAAAAGAAGAATGCAGGCAAACAGAGCAAAAGGAAAAAAGCCTGGTGAGATGGATTAGTAATAGACAACTATGGGAACGACCTTCTGCGAGTTAAAACTATGGCATCTTCCATGTGTGTTTTTTCACATTTTGGCTGAACAATAAATTCAATAATTTTAATTGGCACAATTGAAAGCGACGTATCCACAAAAACTTTTTTTAGCTCTCGCTGTCTTTTGTTTTCCATGCAAGACTTTGTCCACAAACGACACCCTATACTACATGCAACAACTCCGCACCATGCCAAACAACCAACCCCAACAGATTCAGCAGCATCAGAATAAAAAATGTATGTAGAAAAAACACAAAAGATAAGAATTTGCTTCAGCCAACTTACACGCATCCCCATGCTCCCAAAGCCTAACCCTAGCTTAAAAAACAAATTACTCTGTAATTTTAAAAACATGCAAACTTGCTTGTCAATAATTTCGGAAATATTTAGAAACAACCAACGACAACAATACCACAGAGACTGCTGCTCCAAGCAAATCAAAAATAATGTCGTACACATCCGAAGTACGACCAGGGATTCTTCTTTGATAAAGCTCATCTAAAAAAGAAAAAACCAATACTAACCCCAATGTCATTAAGGCAACGTGATAACAAGTCATTTTTTGGAAAATGTGCAACAAAGAGTTAAAAATAAGAGCGGCAAAAATTGCGTATACAATTGCATGAACAAGCTTGTCTGAACCAACCATAGAAATGTATTTTTTTATAAAGGTCCCGGGCAAAGATGAGGCAACAATTATTCCGAGAACACACAGCAAGGCTGGAAAGTGATACAACATAAATTTTTTCATAAACGGCCCCTTGTTTTGTAATGTTTGAAACATCTTCGAACAAAACACCTTTTATTGTCAACAATTAGATTTTTCATTTTTGATTTAAATATTTTTTAATTGCTCAACAAAATTTGGTATGCTTGTGTTCAAAATCAATCACTTATCAAAAAGGAAAATTATGAGCATACAACCAGACTCGTGGATACGTAAAACAGCCAAAGAGAAGGGCATGATCGAGCCATTTGAAAAAGATTTAGTAAGACATGTTGAAGATACAAAAGTGATAAGCTTTGGAACTTCAAGTTACGGTTATGACATACGAGTCTCGGATGAATACAAAGTTTTTTCAAACGTATTTAGCACGGTTGTGGATCCTAAAAATTTTGATTCTAAATCCTTTGTCGATTTTAAGGGTGATGTTTGTATTGTCCCACCAAATTCATTTGCTCTTGCACGAAGCGTAGAATACTTTAAAATTCCTCGCGACATACTTACTATTTGTCTTGGAAAATCAACATACGCTAGATGCGGAATAATCGTAAATGTAACACCATTCGAGCCAGAGTGGGAAGGGCATGTAACTCTTGAAATTTCAAACACAACCCCCCTTCCCATAAAAATTTATTCCAACGAAGGTATTGCGCAGGTAATTTTCTTTAAAGCAGAAAAGGAATGTGACACATCATATGCTGACAGAAAAGGAAAATACATGAAACAACGTGGAATAGTAATTCCAAGAATTTAGGACAACTTGATGAATATAATTAAATACCCTTACGGAAAACAAGACCCTCACGCAAAAGTTGAGCTTATTGCCAGCACAACAATTCATAGCGAAAAATATATTTCAGATCAAATGCCTGTTTTGTCCGCCCGCGTTTCACATGCAGGTAGCGGAAAAACAGGAGAAAGTCCTGAGCACGACATTAAACTTATGAATTACCTGGCTCAACACAAGCATATGACCCCCTTTGAACACCAAAGCGCAACGTTTAAAGTTGTTTTGCCTCTTTTTGTAGCAAGAGAATGGATGCGCCACAGAACACAATCTTACAATGAAGTTTCTATGCGTTATTCCTCTGACCCGGTAGGAAAGTTTTATTACCCAGAAATATGGCGAGAACAAGCAACACGCAACAAACAATCCAGTGCTGGCAATGTTACCGACCAAGAAGGTTGCACAATAATTTTAAAAAATGCATACGAGCATGCTATTTCTGCTTACAACAAACTACAAAAAAAAGGTGTTTGTAGAGAGCAAGCTCGCTCAGTTATTCCCGTTGGGAATTATACCGATTTTTATGCCACTGCAAATTTACGCAACTGGGCTCATTGGTATGATCTAAGAGTAGCACAAGATGCACAGTGGGAAATTAGACAATACGCAAAATGTATTGGAGAAATTCTAGAAAAGCTTTGGGAAAATTCATGGAGCGCATTACTAAAAAGGCTATAGACTCTATAAAGGCTTGCTAGGCACACGTTTTCTTCTGGAAGGCTTCTGCCTTATGAACGCCTTTATTGCCACACCAATACCACCACAGCACGAACCCAAACATGAACAAATAGCACTGCAGCAATCTTTTAAAAGCAAAACCGCAAAATCTTTATCTTCGGGGTCTTCATCTTCAAACCCGCGAGCCCTCTTGCCAACTCTAGCCGGTCGAAAAAAAGGATCTGGTCTTGCTAAATAAGACCTATTCGCAAGCTCCGTATCAACAGTTAGTCTCGGATGTTTTTTACTAGCGTCTAAATCTCCAGGCTTCAACAACGCCTCTTCATCTTCGGCAGAAAAAATAACAAAATTAAAAAATAAAATAACTATAACTAGAAACCTTCTCATATTCGCCACCCTAAATATTTTATTTTCACTTGTCCTTTTTTTCTGAGTTTACCACAGAACATCTAGCATTTCGCTTGTTACAAGTTAGCTTAGCACAACTTTTTGCTACATAAAGAAAAAGCCACTACAACAACCACAAACCTCCTCACAATCTTTGTCGTCATCCGAACAAGGCATACCAGTTTCTAATTCAATATCCAAGCCTCTGGCGTAAAAGCCGGAAAAAGGACTCTGTAAAATCCAGTATAGATCACAGACTCTTGGGCCATCAACCATAAGATCATCATACCTGGGTAGCCTTTGCTCCGAGCAAAAAGAAACTAATACAAAGAAACTCAAAAATGAAATAATTTCTAAATTTTTGTAGCTCATAGCATAACAACCCCAATAAACAATATTTTTTATAATAACAAACATACAATTGAGTTAGCGTTATGCAAATTTAATTTGCCATTTACAAAAAACATGATAGAAGTTAGTACAACTTTCGATAAAACCATACTTAACTTTGAAAAATATTGATTAAATATCGTCCCTTCTAACCACACAACAGAAAGGGTTCTCGTCATGAGAGACTACCAATCGGAAGACATAAGGAATATAGCTTTGGTTGGTCATGGCGCATGCGGTAAGACAATGATTTGTGAATCAATGCTCGCATGCGGGAAGCTAACCACACGTCTAGGAAAAGTATCCAATCAAAACACAATGTCAGACTACCACGAAGAAGAACACACAAGACAAATATCAATCTACACATCACTATTCAATTTTGAATGGAAGTCAAAAAAAATTAATTTATTAGACACCCCAGGTTACGCAGATTTTATTGGTGACGCCCTTGGAGCCGTCAATATTGTCGACATGGCAGCTATTACCATTCACGCAGCTCAAGGAATTGAACTCGGCACAGAAAAAATAAGCAAGTATGCAACAAGCGTTGGTCTTCCTAAAATAATAATTCTGACTGGATTAGATAAAGAAAACACAAGCTACGAAAAATCATTTGGCCAAATCAGGGAATACTTTGGCAACAAAGTTTTTCCAATGACCCTGCCTCTTAATGTTGGTCCAGAATTTAACAAAATCCTTGATATCCTACAGAAAAAAATTATTCAATACAACAACGATGAAACAGGTTCACATGAAACCTTTGAACTAACCGACGAAACAAAAAATAAAGCCGAGGCATTATATGCCGAACTTTCAGAAAGCATTGCAGAGTCAGATGACATTCTGCTAGAAAAATTCTTTGAAAAAGGAAGCCTAACAGAAACAGAAATGTTAAAAGGTATGAAAACCGCCATTAAAAATGGCTCACTAATTCCTTTATTCTGCGTTTCAGGGGAAACAAATGTTGGCGTAACCTCCATTATGGACTTCATCGCTCAATACGGCATAGCCCCAACAGACAGAGAAAACATTAAAGGAAAAGATGATCACGACAACGACATAGACGTAAAGCTAAATGCACAAAACCCGATTGCATACATATTCAAAACAGTAAACGAAGCCCGCGCCGGGGATCTTTCACTTTTTAGGGTTTTTTCGGGCTCCATCAAATCTGGACTGAGTCTATATAACGGAAAAAGAAGTTCTCACGAACGAACAGGACAAATTTTTACAATAAACGGAAAAAACAGAACACAGGTCGAAAAACTAAATTCTGGTGATATTGGAGCCATAGCAAAGCTTAAAGACACCCATACAAATAACACCCTAACGCTTCAAAGCAGTGTTGTAACTCTACCTCCTCCAAATTATCCCGCCCCAAGCATAACAAGCGCAGTTAAACCAAAAGAAAAGGGAGACGAAGAAAAGATGTCCCTTGGGCTTTCAGCAACACATGAGGAAGACCCAACATTTGTGTTTAAAATGGACCCAGAACTACACCAAATGCTTATAGCGGGACAAGGTGAATTACACCTTAACGTATGTGTCGCAAAACTAAAAAGACGCTTTAATCTCGAAATAAACATGCTTCAACCAAAAATTCCATATCGAGAAACAATAAAAATGAAAAGCGACTCGAAATACAGACACAAAAAACAAAGTGGTGGAGCAGGACAGTTCGCAGAGGTGTGGATGCGCATAGAACCAAAGCAACATGACGCCGAAGTAGAGTTCACGCAAACACTGGCTGGGCAAAACGTTGATCGTGTTTTTGTGCCATCCGTAGAAAAAGGGGTAAAAACGGCCAGCTCCTCAGGGGCTTTGGCTGGCTATAAAATTGTAGGAGTTAAGGTAGAATTTTATGATGGAAAACAACATCCAGTAGACTCAAAAGACATTGCATTCCAAATTGCAGGTAAATTTGCTTTCCGACAAGCTTTTATGGCAGCAAAACCTTGTCTTTTAGAGCCCATTTTAAACGTCACAGTAAAGATTCCAGATGAATTTATGGGCGATGTTATGAGCAGTATATCAAGTCGTCGAGGAAAAATTTTAGGTATGGATTCCGAAGGAGAATTTCAGCTAATAAAAGCACAAGCGCCACAAGCGGAGTTGTATCGTTATGCAACAACGCTTCAATCAATAACCGGTGGAAGAGGGTTGCACACAGAAGAGTTTAGCCACTACGAAGAAATGCCACGCGAGCTAGAACAAAAAGTAGTAGAAGCAAGTAAAAAAGAGAAAGAAGAAGAGAAGTAATGTAAAACGGTGAAGGGTACCATTATGCAAAATTGGCACCCTTCTCTATGGCGCTTAAAGACTAAGATAATTTCATAATGACGCACTCATATTTTTTGTGCGTCATTTTTTATCTAAATTAGTAAAAAATGAACTTAACTTTAATCCCACATAAACAAAAATTTAAAAACTAACTCAAAAAATCATTCAACAAAAAAAAGCACGCCTTGCTAAGATTACAAATATAAAAAAATAGCACTACAAAAAATTATTTTTTCCCACTTCCCTAGTGGTTTGACAACTTAAAACATCAAACCACAAAAAATCGCAAATTTGAGGACGTTTAGATGAATAAAGACACAATAACTTCCATTTTAAATATTTTTTAACCCGGTATTATGAAAAATTTGACAAATATAAAACATTGCTTAAGATTAAATTAAGTTGATTAAAAAATACAGCTAATTAAAAATTGAAATAAGTCACTTCTAGGGGAAGTGGGGGTTACAGGGCCGGAGATAAAAATCTGGCCTTTTTTATTGCCAAAAATTGTTTATTAAATACAAAAATTTAGTAAAATTATCCCTTTCTCCGAGGCCACAAAAAACCTTTCCGTGAGAAAAATTAAATTCCACCCAGCACACATTTCTTCGAATCGGGAACTAACTTTCTACTAAAATAAATTATCGTGACTATTCGCCCTGAGTAAGCCCGCAGGACGCATCGAATGGGTGTCTTCGAACGCAAACAAACAACTGTAAAACCTAATTAACCTCCATTGGGATCTCACCAAGCCCTTTTATAGCCTCGGGACTGGAAACTTCTAAATTTCCTTCAACATCTATTCGCATTGCCTCTACTGCCTTGCCACCCTCTACTAACATTTCCTCTATAGCTGCCTTCTCTTCCTTTTTCATTTTTTCCATGGCCCTGCGCCGCCTTTCTTTTGATGCCCCGTCCCTGGTAGAAATAAAAGCGCCAGAAGCCTCTAGCCCAACAGTTGTAACCGCCAACCGCACAAACCTTTCTTCAAGACCAGACCACCCACGTTCACCTCGACTCCTTTTTTTAGTAGAAAAACAATACAGTCTTCCCATAGACAAAACCAAAACTAAAAACAATACAACTTGTTTTTTCATATTATTTTGGCATTTTTAAAAAGTTTTTACGGTAGTATTTTAACTCTTCTATCGACTCTAAAATATCATCCAGCGCGCGATGACCCTTTTTTTTGTCAAACTCTTTTCCACCCCAACGCACATACAATTCCTTTATGGTTGAAACGTCAATCATTCTGTAGTGAAGAAACAATTCTACCCGTGGCATATAAGCCCTTAGAAACGTCCTGTCCACCCATACTGAATTCCCGCACAAAGGAGACTTTTGAAACTCACAATGTTTTTTTAAAAACTCTAACACCTGCTCTTCAGCCTGTAACATGGAAATGTCAGAAAATTTCACCTCTTCTAACAATCCAGAACTGGAATGCATTTGATGCACGAATGCATCCATAGATTCAAAAATAAATTCATCGTGGTGCACCACAACTTCTGGACCTTTTTCAATTACATTTAAGTCACTATCTGTGGCAATAACCGCTATCTCAAAAATTGTTGCGTAATCGGGGCACAGTCCCGACATTTCCAAATCGATCCATATAAGAGGAGAGTCACCTTTTTTCATCAAAAAACCCCTTTGTTTTACGTATTAATTAATACAAAAATTATACACAAATAATAGAGGAAGCATAACTGCCCCCTCTATTATTTATCCTAAAAACAAATCGTATTTAAATAGCTGTCTTTATAAGCTAGACCTAGCTCTTGTGAGCCTTCTTAGCCTTTCTTTGAGTTTTTTTTGAGCTTTTGTATTTTTTACTCTTTTAGCCCACTCTTCAAGCTCACTGTCTGATGCTTCATCGTCAGCGTCATCCCCATGGTCATATATTGTAGCCCCACAATTTCCACGACGAATATTTTCACCTTTGTGATCTACAAAAGCAGAAAGCTCAAACAAAAAAAATGAACCTTTAGGGGCCTCCATTAAAGCCTTAGCTCTTCTGCTACGCCTTCTTTTACCAGCTACAACCTTTACTTTTTCAACTTTTGTTTTTTCTTCACGGTCGGACATTTCATCTGAGCCCAAGCTACCACAATCCGCTGGAAGCAAACCTACAAAAGAACAAAAGCTAAACATAATAAAAGAGTATTTTAAAAAATTTTTAAACAAATTAGCGCCCTTCTTCCGTATCAAAACGGGCCCAACCCTCTGCTATAATATTTCCATGCTCATCCGTTATTGTGACAGGAACACGGGACGCTTTGCCTCTATAAGCTGCGGAAAGGCCCCAATCGCGAAGATTAAGAATTCTAGCCAAATAGTCTCTTCCCTGTTCTGTAGGGCTAATATACTCTTCTACAACAGCATTTCGCGCAAGCTCTGTTATATCTCCTCCTCGCACAGAAACAAACTTTGGATCACGAGGATCACTTTCTGCAGATTCAACAGACGTAGAATCAGAAGCATAGGCTCCAAAACAAAAACTAAAAAGAAATAAAGCGGTCAAAAACTTTTTCATAAATCCCTTTAATTAAACAATTTTTGAAAGTATGGAGGCAAATAGTATAAATATAAAAAATATAAACGGCAAACCAATGCCGTTTCCGGTTGGCAATTTTTAAAAAAAATTTTCTTTTCTCTTACCAAAGGGGCAACTTTTTGGTATCGTATCCTGCGTATTAGAAAGAAACATAACAACACAAAAGGGACCAAGGGTGAGCAAGCTAAAAGTAGGCGTCTTAATGGGCGGAATGTCTTCTGAGCTGGAGGTTTCATTTAACTCTGGCAGAACAATATGTGACCACTTAGACACATCACGATTCGACGTTATTCCAATTTACCAATCCCCATCTGGAAAGTTATATATTTTACCCTGGCGATTTCTGCATCGAGGAAAAACAACAGACTTTGAGCACAGGCTTGAAAATGAAGCAGAAAGTATTAAATGGGGAACCTTAAAAAATAAAATCGACTTTGCCTACCTTGCAATGCACGGACCATATGGAGAAGACGGAACAATTCAAGGCTTTCTATCAATTCTTGGAATTCCGTACCTAGGTTCCGGTGTTTTGGCCGGCGCTCTAGGCATGGACAAAATCGTACAAAAAGACATTCTGGCTGCTCACAATATAAATGTTCCAAAGGGCTTTAGCTTATCGACTACGCAAATAAACAACTTAAGCAGTTCTTCCATAGCCTCTACAGCAAAAACAAACAATTTAGAGTATCCATGTGTAGTAAAACCATATAAAGCCGGTTCCAGCCTGGGCGTCTCTGTTGTTTTTGAGCAAAACAAGCTTTTAGAGGCCATAAAAAAAGCTGCCATTGTAAACAAAAAAGTTGAACCGGTGGTAATTGAGCAACACATTAAGGGTATGGAGTTTACCTGTATCTTGATAACTGACTATAAAACCGGAAAATTTCGCCCCCTTCCACCGACCGAAATTGTATTTGAAAAAGGAACGCATTTATACGAATACGATCAAAAATATATGCCGGGAAGGGCTCTTAAAATAACCCCCGCCAGATGTAGCGATAACGATATAAAGCACATTAAAAAAATTAGTATAAAAGTTACAAAAAAACTTGGTTTTACAAACTTAAGCCGAATTGACGGAATACTAAAAAAAGACGGCGATATTTATATATTCGACGCAAACTCACACTCTGGAATGACACCCACAAGCTTTATATTCGAACAAGCCGCAGCAGAAAACATTAGCCACACAGAATTAATAAACCACTTTATTGATACGGAAATATATCTTGGAAATATTGGTTCAACTGCAAACAAAAAAATGTCGTTGTCACTTATGAAAAAAAATACGGTCAAACGAAAAAAAATTGCTGTTTTGTTCGGTGGCCCATCAAAAGAGAAAGAAGTCTCATTGGACTCTGGAAGAAATGTTATTTATAAGTTATCACCAAATAAATACGAAGCTATTCCAGTTTTTGCAGACAAAAAGATGAATTTGTACAGAATAGACAAACATTTACTTGTTCACAACACAACCAAGCAAATACAAATGAGCTTAGATCCTAAAACAAAAATAGAGTGGGATGACCTTACCACAATTGCAGACTTTGTGTTTCTGGGCTTTCATGGCAGGCCAGGAGAAGACGGAGCCGTCCAAGGAGCTCTTGAAATTCTTGGCATTCCGTATAACGGCTCGGGTGTCTTGACAAGTGCTTTGTGCACGGACAAATACAAGGCTAATCATCTTTTAAAAAGTAAGAGTTTTGAAACACCAAAAGAACATTTAATTACAAAAGAAACCTGGGACTTAGAAAAAGACAAACTCGTTGCCGAAATTGAAACAAAAACAGGCTTTCCTGTAATTGTTAAGCCTAATGACGATGGCTGCAGTGTTCTTGTACAAAAAGCACAAAACCAGGCCGATTTAACTTCTTTTATCAAAAACATTTTCAAAGACGGAAGAGAATCTGTTCTTGTCGAAGAATTCATAAAGGGCATGGAGCTTACAGTTGGGGTACTTGGCAATGAAAAACCAACGGCATTTCCACCAAGCCACTCTGTAGCAAGCAATGAGATTTTGTCGATGGAAGAAAAGTTTCTGCCTGGAGCCGGGGAAAATCAAACCCCTGCCCCCCTTACACAAAAAACAACTCAATTGGTTCAAAAAACCATAGAATCTGCTTACAAAGCTATAGGCTGCTCTGGCTACGCACGTATTGATTGTTTTTATCAAACAAAAGAACAAAGTCCAACAAAAAAAGAACGGGTTGTTATCTTAGAAATCAACTCCCTTCCAGCCTTGACCCCTGCCACATGCTTGTTTCATCAGGCTGCAGAGGTTGGCATGCGACCAATGGAGTTTATGGACAAAATTATTGAACTTGGATTTGAAAAACACAAAAATTCAGAATTAGAAACAAATAAAAAAACAGAAACAAAAAACAAAAATATTAAAAATCTGATAATAAAAAAACGACCTGAAGAAATAACATCGTCAGTTTAACAAGAAAACAATAACCCACCCAGGATGTTTCCCCGGGTGGGTTATAAAAACTACATAATGTAACTTATCAAATTAATAAACCGGACCAACGGGAGTTCCTGCTCGACCTGGTTGTGTTTGCGCTCCAGACGTTCTGGCATCCATCATACCAAAAGCCTTTTTCATCTTAGCTTTCGCCTCTTTTAATCTCTGAAGCTCTTTAATTATATATTTAGCTTCAACAAAAAACTTGTCGGCTAATTTTTGACGTGCGGCCCTGTAGTAATCCAACTGTTTTTGCTCTAGCGCAACCATGGCAACAATATTCCCAGAATGGACTACAGAAGGGCAATGCGCGTCCGCCATAAGTGCCGACAAAAAATCATCTTTACTTATAGTCCCATTATTCAAGCTGTCTATAAAGTCTTTTGCCATACCCAACTCCTTAAACTTCTCGGTTGCCGCTGGTGTATCTCCAGCCTTGTCTGGATGCAATCTAAGAGAAAGCCTTCTATAGGCTTTGGAACAATCCCTTTCAGATGGAACCGTTATGCGACCAGTATTAGGATCAATTTTCAAGCCAAGCATCTCAAATAAGTTTACCCTATTGCCTTTTACAACTGCGTAAAATAGATCTTTTGAGCGAGCAGAAAAACCACCTGCCCTGGCTACAGCAGAATAAGCCGACTCGGTAGAAAAAGGAACATACCCAGGGTCACCAGGCAATTCAGATTTAGATTTGTTCAAAGATGCTATTTTATCTTTTGACTCTGTAATTACCCTTTTTAACGCTCTCTCCGCTTGCTCAAAACTTGCTGCGATTTCTGCTGTTTGTGTTGTCCCGTTAGACAACACCGCCTCATACTCAAGATCCACTCTTCGTCCTTTTACCCCCTCTAACAACGACTCTGTATCGCCCGAATAAGAATAGACCTTAAGGGTTTCTGCTGTAGATCTGTTCCATTTACTCCTAAACGAATGATAAGCTTCACTTGCACGAGACCAAGCCTTTTTCCAAAAGGGGGCGTCTGGATTTTGCTCCCTTTCCGCTCTGATTTTTTTTATTTTTGTCTCCGCATCAATAATTGAGTTTACAGCTTCTGCAAGTTGCCTCTCTTGCCCTGTCCATCGGTCGATCCTATCCTTAATCCAGTGTCCAATTCCATGCTTTTTCATCGCCTCAGCGACACGTTCTTCCTCACGCTCTTTTGCAACAACACGCTCAGCTTGCTCAAAAGCTGAAAGGTCTTCTATTACATCATCAGCCATTTCTTCTGGTTCCTCTTCTTTTGCTTCACCCGCGGCAGCTCCTGAACCACTGCCGGATTCTACACCAGGCAAACCCGATGCGTCAGGCAAAGAACCTATGGCACGGGCAACACTCTCACCTGGATCCACAGGACCTGACGGAATTTCTACACCATCAATTGAAGAAGGTCCTTCTTGCGTTGCGTCCCCTGTTTCCGAGCGAACACCTTGACCAGGAACATCGGAACTTATACCAGGATCTCTAGTCACCAAAGCTGTTGAGCTTGCAGGCTGATCCGGTGGAAGAGCCTTTGTTACTTCTGGCAAACTTGGTCCTAAGTCCGGTGAGCCTGGTTGACCTGTCGGCGAAACACTGGCCCCTAGCCCCTCTGGAGGCTTTATACCAGGGCCTGGAACACCCACCCCATACTTTGGCACTCCAGATTCCGGCCTCGCGCCACTTACTAATGTGTCAATCGGGTCAAGCACGTCAACCGGAGCTAAGCAAAAAAAACTTATTGGCAAAAGAAAAGCAAATAACAATAAAATGAATGTTTTTTTCATAAAATTTTCTCCTTTTTTGCAAAACAAACAACACAGATATTTTCAAGTTATACAGAAATAATCAAAAATTCAATAATCCACAAAACTCTATACCTAAACACAAACAAAAAAGGCGCCCGAAGGCGCCAGTTTTATAATCAATCAACATCACCAATGCCAGGGCCAGAGCCTGGTACTGGTGATGAAGAAGGTGATGGTATGGGCGTGGGTAGCGGGGTTACATTTCCTCCAGTTGTTCCAAGGGTGTCTGGCCACAATCTTTTGCGTGCATAATTAAGCGTTGATTGAGAGCGGTGCATTTTATCAATTAACGTCATAGATCCAGGATCATCGCTAACAGCTTTTATCATTGAAGCAAGAGCATCACCCTGCGAAAATTTTATGAAATCAGCAAAATCTCTTGTCGGAAACTTTTCAAAAGCCGCTTCAAGTTGACTTCTTGATGCAACAACCGCTTCGTAAGTTGCATCAAGCTTTTGCCTAAGAACATCTATATTAGCTTTTGCCTGTCTAAAACCCTCTGCTGTTCCTCCTTTATCTGGGTGGGCAGAAAGATACATTTGTTTTAGCTGACTCCTTAAAGAAACTCGGCTAGCTTCAAGTTCGCTTGCACTGGGAACACTAAAGCTAACACTTATTTCCCCGCCTTTTCCAACCTCAACATGAACACCAACATCCATCTTAGCCAAAAAGTCAAAGTCAACGTCTCTTGCTCTTAAGCCGGCTTTTCTAAAGGCGTTTCTTATTTTGCCAGACATTTTAGGATCACTCATTACGCGTCCACTAAGATACTCGGTTAAGTCATTTGCGTCAGGATTTGCCAAGTGTTGGTAGGCCTCTGCCAGCGTTGCACCATCTGGAACACCAAACATTCCACGCGTTGTAGCATCAACGACGGTATCAAGAGCCCCGTCTCTAAGGCGACCACTTAAACGAGCCTCTAGCTGGGTTGTATAACCATCAAGCTCTCTTTCAGCAGCAGGATACGCTCTCTGTGCTTCTCTTACAGCACTGCCATATTCAGCATCGGACATAATTGCACCATCTCGCGTTAAACTTTTGACCGAAGCATATAACTCTCTGGCCTTCGGAGTATCCGCTTTTGGCCTCTTTGGCCTGAGCCCTTCTGTGGCCGAACCATACAAAAAATCTGCCAATGTTCCTGGTATATCATGAAGTGTTGGAGCGCCTGTCCCACCTGGGTCTACAGGGACTGATCCTGGGTCTACTGGAGCTACCGGCCCACTTCCCACTGGCTGTCTATGAGCGCCTGGGCCAGGATCAGAAGGCAAATCTGGCGAACCTGTTGGGCCTAATTGCGTAGGATCAGCTGGACCTGTTGTACCTGGAGCTGGCAAATCACCTGGAGCTGGTGGTACCGCTTCTGGACCTGATACTGGCGGAAGATCTCCTGGTGCTCCCGGAACTGGCTCATCCGGACCTGTTGGATCTACTTCTACACCGCCTGTAGACTCATGCGGAGACCCACCTACTTCTGGAGCACCGTCAATCACCCCCTTGGTAATAGTGGTAATTAATAACCCAATACACAAAATTAAAATAGTTTTTTTCACTCGAATTCTCCTTCTTAAAAAGCTATAAAAACAACACCTTCAACAAACTATTTTAATACTAAGCGTAACCCAAAAAAAATTGCAACATATCAAAAAATAATGCCCGGGAATTTAATCCCGGGCACGTTTATAAGCCTATCTATTAGTTAAAACTTATTTTCCTGGTCCTCCAGGCCCAATTCCAAGCACTCGACTTGCTTTTGGACTGACAACATTACTTGCTGTCTCTTCACCAACCAACCTTCTTGCTTTTGGCGATCCTTCAAGGTTCGCTTTTTCATGTTGGCGAATAGTTACATCTCTAACACGCGGAGTCCCTGGCGAAGTTGAAAGCCCTGGACCAGTTGTCTCAGGAGCAACTCCCGGCCCTGTTACTGGAGCTTGTCCAATTGGACCCGTTGGAGCGTCAACACCCGCAAGCCCTCTTGCCTTTGGAGAAGAAAGATTTTTTAGAGCTGGAAAAGCGCTTTCAGCAGCACTCATTGCAGCCGTCCCTTCAACAACAGAGGTAACCAATCCTTCTCGTAATCGAATGAACATTTTTTGAACACCCTCTCTAGCCGTTGCGGCGCGACCTAGAAGACCTTTAGAGGATATCACAGCAGCTTGAACATCTCTAACCGTTAAAATTTTTCCTTTCCTTAACTCAAGCATAAAGTCGCGTGCGGCTTTTAAGTTTCCAAGCTCTCTTTGAGCACTCCTGTGTTTAATGCTCGCAGTTCTAATAGCTTGATCATAACCCTTGTTGCCGGTCAAGTCTATTGTTATCGATGACGAATTTCCAGCTTTGATTGCACCTGTAACCCTGTCTACTCTAACATTAAATGCGGCAACATCTGCCTCAGCCATGCCTTTCGTTGCCAAAGTCTGTCTACTTGCTACGATGCTTTTTATTTTTATATAATCTTCTAAGGCCTTGCGGTACTCTCTATACTCAGGAGAATCCTTTGATTTCCCTTTTGAGGCAGCCCTTGCGGTTTCAAGTTTACCCTCAGCTGAACTCAAAGCTTTTTTAAGATCAGCCATACGAACACTCTCTGGATCTTGCTCAAATTTTTCAGCGATTTCTGGACTAAAAAGATCTTTTGCGCTAGATGCATAATGTTGTAAAGAATACTCAGCAGAGCTAACTTCACTTTTTTCACGCATAACAGCTGATTCAAGTTGAGTTTTTACGTATTCTGAAAACGTACTTATTCTTTCTAATGAAACCTTTTCTTGAGCGTCATACTCAGACTGTGAAATCTCTCCACTATCAAGAGACTGTTTAAGCCTAGACATTCTTTCTGCCTCAACTTCTATCCCCGTTTTGGCATCTTCAAGCATGGTTGTTCTCAATACCTCTTTTTCTTCTGGTGTAGTATGTTTTGCCCCAACATTTTCTGCATTAGAGCCAGGAGACTTTGGGTCCAAGCTTTTAATAAGCCTAGATGATAGAAAGTCAAGCTGAGCGTTTTGTGCCTGCTCTAAGGTGTCAGCGCCAAGCTCAGAGCTAAGTTCATCAAACCTGTCACTCAAGGCCTGCTCATCAGGAATGCTAACGCCACCCTCAACAGAAACCCCAAAACCAAGGTCTCTCAAGGTTCCCAAGTCAACACCACTACGGTCTCTTGCTGAAATGCCCTCAAATACTTTTTTTGTTAATATGGCTTCACTTGACAACTTGTCCATTGCGGAAGAAACAGATTCTCCTGACCGTTGTATTCCCAACTGTTCACACAAATCATCTGGCAAATAACCGATCAGCTCCTCGTTAAGACTTTCGCGAACTTTAGCACTTGCGCTATCCTTTACAGTCGTAATCGACATATCAGCATAACGCCCTAAAGTTTCCCTAGCCACACTAACTCCTGAGCTAACCTCTGTATAATAAGCTTGTGCTTCAGCTTCAAGCTCTCTAGCACTTGCAGGATCCGCTTTGGCTGCTTTTTTAACAACAACATCTAAATCAGCAGAACTTTCAGAAAGAGTCATATTTGGCTCGCTGCTAAAAGCTCTTTTCATCCACCTACCGGCACGGCCCCAAATATCTGATACTGTTTCTGCGACCCTTTGATGCCACGCTTTTTCAACCGGTGTTGCATCTGCGTCCGGTGTAGCTGAAGAAATAGCTTCTTCAACGGCCTTTTCTGCGGGCGTTCTGGCTGCATCAACCTCAGCCTCTGTTAGCGCGCCTGTATCATCTACATGCTCAGCTCCTGGGTCTACTACCGGGTCTGGTCCTGGATCTACTACTGGGTCTGGTCCTGGGTCTGGTCCTATGACTGGTCCTGGATCTACTACTGGGTCTGGTCCTGGGTCTGGTCCTATGACTGGTCCTGGATCTACTACTGGGTCTGGTCCTGGGTCTGGTCCTATGACTGGTCCTGGATCTACTACTGGTTTTGGGGTTCCGTCTGGTGGCAATCCGCCTGTTCCTTCTACCAGAGGTTGACCACCTGGTCCTGGTTCTGGCCTTACCGGCCCTAATCCACCTTCACCGGACTTTGGCATACTTAAAGGCTCACCCCCAGAAAGGGCTGGCCCTTCTAGCCCCTCTACACAAAGACAAAGAAAATTTATTGACAAAAGAAAAGCGGATAATAATAAAATGGGTATTTTTCTCATGAGAACTGCTCCTTTTTTAGAAAACAAACAACAAACCACAACTTGTTGTAATTGTCATAAAAAAAAACAAAAAAGGTCAACAGTTTGATTTTATTCTATTATTTTTTTTCGTTAAAAATAAGCGATTTTTTGTACCTGAAGGCAAGTATAGAAATTCCAATAAGATGTGGAACAGAAATTACAAAAACCATCAAATCTGTAATTGTCCACATGATAGGAACTTGAACAATGGCGCCAAAAAATATGGCAGCCGAAATTGTAAGATAATAAACTTTCATGTAACGGTGACGCGTAAATGAAGAATAACTTTGACCACCGTTAAAACTGTTTCCTATAAGCGTTGTAAGAACAAATAAGAAAAGGGTTACAAGTAAAATATAATACCCAACATATGGAAGACTATGGTCAAAAACCTCAAACATCAACATGTTGCTAAAGCGCCCCGACCGCCAAACCCCAGATACCAACACAAGCAATCCAGAGACCAGGCACAAAACAACATCAGCGACAACTGAATATAGGGCCAAAACCCCTTGATCTGTTGGTTTTTTTACGTCAGCAACAGCATGAGCAACCGATGATGTTCCTATTCCACACTCAGTAATATACACACCACGCGCAACGCCATCTCTCAACGCGGCCATAACCGTTGCACCCAAAAATCCACCAACTGTAGCAGCGGGCGAAAAAGCGCAAGACAATACCAATGAAACAGAATTAAAAAGAGAAGACGGATCTTTTAGTAAAATAAAAAGACTACAGCTAACATATATTACAAACATAACAGGGACCAAGCGACTGGAAATTATTCCAACCCGCTTTGCTCCACCCTTAAGAACAAAAAAGATTAAAATCGCAAGGCCAACCCCAGTAGCCCATGTTGGAACATGGTGCTTAGAAAAAATTTCACCCAATGAATTAGCCTGTAAAGCCGCCCAAGCTGCAAACAAAAAAATTGTTATAAATCCATAACTTCTACCCAAGAACGGGTTTAATTTTTTAAGGTATTCTGTTGGGCCACCAAGAATTGCACCGTCTTTTGCTTTTGACCTAAATTTTACCGCAAGCGTAACCTCGACATATTTTGTAGCAGAGGCAAAAAAACAATAAACAACAAGCCAAAAAAGGGCGCCTGGACCACCAGTAATTATTGCCAACGGTGGCGCAATAATATTACCCATTCCTATTGTTGTGGACATGGACGTAAAAAGTGCATGAAAAGGATTAATTGTTTCTATATCGTCAGAACCGTGACTTTCCGGGCCCTTGGTAACCAACTGAATAAATTTTTTGCCAGCCCGAAACTGTATAAAACGAGTTTTAATAGTCAAAAATACGGCGACAAACAAAAACAACAACGCAACTGGAAAAGCCAGTGTATCCCTCAATAAAACCAGGAATGGATAAAAGTCCATAATATTCTTTCTTCAAAATAAAATTTCGATAAACTGTGTACTCCCTGAGAAACAAAATACTCCATTGCTTCGACGAAACAACGCCAAACAAAAATTACTACTTAAGTGTGGTTTTTTTTAAGATATTATTATTTGTGGTTAAAACAGTATGACTCTCTGGTATCCTATACTTTTTTGGACAAAAAAGATAGGGCGGCACGCAAAAGCTCATCAAACGACGGCTTATCAACATTTTGCTTTTGCACAAAGGCTCGCGCACCCTGAATTTCAGCTTGCGAATAACCCAGTGATCGTAGAGCTTGGCCAACCTCTTTCCAGTTTAAAGAAACCCCACCAGACACAGTATCTCCAAGAAAAATTCCTTTTGACGCAATTCTATGTTTTAAATAAACAATCATGTGCTCCGCCTTTTTAACCCCAATTCCACTTACCTTGCTTAAAATTGAAGAATCTTCCTGGTCAACAGCCTCAACAATCTCTTGGGGCGTAAGGTCTCTTAAAATCGCAAGACCCATTTTGGGACCAATTCCCGAGCACCCTGTAACCAACTCAAATAGCGCCTTTTCTGTTGAGGTTGAAAATCCGTACAAAGAAGGGCCATTATCCTGGCTCCAATGCAAAACCGTATATAGCAAAATTTCCTGATTTTTGGAAAACGAAGAGGGTAGCGAAACAAAAACACCAAACCCAATTCCAGAAACAACTAAGACGATGCACGATTCTTGTACTTCAGAAACAAAACCTTTGAGCTGGTTAATCATAAAAGCACCTTTTTTCTGCACATTTCTTTTTTTTATCAAATTGATATTATTAATAATATGTAACCTCATAAATAAAACAATAAATTTGATTTAAATGGAAAAAACGCAAGGCATTTTATGTTGAGAATTTTCTTTTTGGTATCTACTCTTTTTTTATCTGTAAATCTTATGGGCGCAGACGAAAGAATAACATCCACAGTAGAAACCCGCACACTAGAACTTATAGGCCAAGGCCTCTCAGGGAAAGAAGCAGAACATTTTGCCAGACAAATGGTTTTTCTGGAATCCACCGCACCCAAAGATTTTGTATTTAATCGCGGACAAAAGACAATAAGGGAAGAATATTTTGAGTTGTACATGCAATGCGCTATTTTAGAAATCAAAATAAATGCAGCAATAAGAAAATCAGCGGGCAAAGTAGAAGACTCCAGCCTACTCATAATGGCCGCAAAAGAACTAGAATATGAAGTTGCTGCAGGCCGCATAAAAAGTTGACAAAGGAACGAAAATTCGTAATCCTATCCATAATTCGTTGTGCGGAAATAGCTCAGTTGGCTAGAGCGTTGCCTTGCCAAGGCAAAGGTCGCGGGTTCGAATCCCGTTTTCCGCTCCATTTTATTATCCAATCACTTTAAATGGAAAAATTCAGTACACATCAAAATAAATTTCAAGCAAAAAAAATCAAATTATTATGTTATCCTTAAAAATCATGCCAAACAAATATAATCAAAAAAAATCGAAGGGTGCGTTTTTTATGAAGTCAATAGTACAAGAAGCTTCTACAATCCTTAAAGCAATTGAGTCTGGGTGGGAAAAAGCAGGAAAACCAAAAGAATTTTCAGTAAAAATTTTTGAAGAGCCAGAAACAAACTTCTTTGGTCTAACAAAAAAAATGGCAAAAATTGGAATAACTTTTTCTGATAGAGCACCATTTGGAACAAGGCCAACAGCTAATCAAAAAAAACGACCACAGGCTCCACGCCAACAAAAAAGACCTATGACGCAGACAAGGCAACCAAGACAAGGCCAACAAACAACACAACAAAGCCGACCTGTACAACAACCAATGCAAAACACGCAAACAAGACCAACACAACAACCAAGGCAAAATCCACAAACAAAACCAACACAACAAAACAGACCTGTACAGCAACCAATACAAAATCAGCAAACAAAACCAACACAACAAAGCCGGCCAACACAACAGCCTATACAAAACTCTCAAGCAAAACCGATACAACAAAAAACTCAACCAACCACTCGACCACAGAAAAAAATAGCAAAAAAAGAGATTCGGCCAAAACAAGAAGCTCCGCAGAAACAAGAGGCTCCACAGAAACAAGAAAATACAATAAAAAACATGAAGGCTTGGACCCCAGAAATGGCTGACACTGCGCAGAAATGGGTTAAAGAATCATTAACAATCCTCAAAAAGGACACAATTAATGTTTCTACAAAAATCGAAGATAAAAAATTAACAATTAAGCTGGACCGTCCTGTTTTGAACGATGCAAAAGAAGAGGTTCTTTTATTCAAAAGCTTTGCGTCGCTTATCATGCAATCACTAAGGACAAGGCACAAAAAAGAATTTTACGGTTTTAGTGTTTTTTTGACTGATAAATAAGCACAATAAAATAATACGTAAGAACATTTTTAAATAAATTAAATGGATTAAATAAAAATGTTTATCACTGATGAAGAAACAATTGTTGCTCAATGCACTCCCCGTGGAAGTGGGGCGGTTGCTCTTTTGAGAATGTCTGGACCTGACGCTATCAATGTTGCAGAAAAATTTTCAAAACTCGCATCAAAACAAGCATTATCAAAACAAAAAACACACACCATTCATTATGGTTGGGTTGTTGACGACAACAAAAAACACATCGACCAAGTTTTGTTTTTATTAATGAAAGCACCCAAAACTTTTACAGGCCAAAACACAGTTGAAATTACCTGCCATAACAATCCATTTATTATTGAAAAAATTATTCAACAAGCAATTGCGGCAGGGGCCCGTCCTGCTGGTCCAGGAGAGTTTACAAAAAGAGCGTTCTTAAACAAAAAAATTGACCTTACACAAGCGGAAGCAATTAACGAATTAATTCACGCAAACACACAAACAACATTAAAACAGGCCTTGTGCCAAGTTGAAGGAAGCCTTTTAAACTGGGTAACAAGCCTGGAAGAGGAGCTTTTAAAAGCATTGTCATTGTGCGAAGTCAGTTTCGAATTTATCGACGAAGAAGACATGGAGTTTGATGGCCAAATTCAAGAAAGACTAACAAGCGTTGAGCAAACAATTGAAAAGCTTAAAAAAACTTTTGACCAACAACAACACATTCGGCAGGGCATTCGAATTGCAATTATAGGCAAAGTAAATGCAGGAAAATCATCACTGCTAAATGCATTGCTAAGCAAAAACAGGGCCATTGTAACACAAACACCTGGCACAACCAGAGACATAATAGAAGCAGGGGTATACCGCAACGGCAACTACTGGACCTTTGTTGACACCGCAGGCCTTAGAAAAACTAGCGACGCAATAGAAAAAGAAGGCATAGAAAGATCACAAAAAGAAACCAAAAACGCCGATGTTATTTTACTTGTTTTTGATGGATCTGAAAAAATGACACCGGAGGATGTTGCCACCTACAAACAAATCATTGATGAACAGAGCTCCAAGGTCATTCTGATTCAAAACAAAACAGACCTTAAACAAAGCCTAAATATTCCACTAAAATCAAAACCTATATTAAAAATATCTACAAAAAACAAAGCTGGAATCGAGGCTATTGAAAGAGCAGTAGAAAAAAAAGTAGCAAAGCTTCTTGGATCACTAGAGCTACCATTTTTAATAAACCAACGACAATTTAATTTGCTGCTCAAACTCGAGCAAGAAGTTAAAAAAATCAAACAAATGCTCACAAAAAAAACAGGGCATGAGCTACTTTCTCTTCACTTACGCCTAGCCCTTGAAAGCCTAACCGAGCTTTCTGGAAGAACTATAGAAAAAAAGAATCTCGACTTAATTTTTGAAAACTTCTGCGTTGGAAAATAAAAAAAACAAAACTACAAACTTCCCCTTTCAATCTATTGCTATTTGTAACAATTTTCTGATAACATTGTAGGTAGTATCTTAATTGTTTAATGGCTTTAAAAAAGGAGAAGCTCATGAAAACTAAATTTTTATTATTGTCTGTTTTATTTATTGCAGGAACAGCCTGTAAAGGGACTGTAAGCCTAGACCAAACTACCCTAGCAGGGGAAAACCCAGCACATATTAATCCTGGACAGTACCTTGGAGGATCTGTTATTACAAGTCCTCTTACTACAGTCAATGGTACAGCGGTCGGTGTCTTAAGTATACCTCGCAACTTGACAGTTCCAGGTACGCCAGTGACAATGACATATGTTTTTGAAAAAGATTTTGACGGGCACAAGGCTAATACTCCCGCAACAGAGGAAGAATTGGCAAAGTACGTTGCAAACAAAAAATTATTCAACTACACCATAACATTCGCACCTTGGAAATCTGACACGGTAGAGGTTTACCATCCAAAATTTAATCCTAATCCAAAATTTAACAAAAACCCTTTGATCGCCATTGGTCACCAAATTAGTGGAAGCACCGGCTACACAACAATAAGTGCGTACTTTACAAAACCTATTGCCAAAATTACGAATATTCCAATGAACGAAATTAAACTAGATGGTGGCACTGATATACCTGATTACATACGAGAAGTTCTTGAAAAAGTAAAAAATCCAAATCTTGAAACCATTGGGTTTTACCAAAATCTCTCACCCGGTAAGAAAGTTATTCAAGAAAAAATTATACCTATTGAAGGGTAATTCACGCTTAATAAATCTAAAAAGCACAAATAAAAAGAGACCGAATAATTATTCGGTCTCTTTTTATTTGTAACATTTGCCGTTTTTAATTTAATTTCATGCGGAGGCTTATAACATGCTCCAACAATCTCTTTTTAGCAAAAGCAACAAATAAGTTTTATGTAGAAATTGCAAACATTTCCGTTCTTCTATTTGGTGCTTGTTGGTCGCGATCTCCACTAACCTTCGGCATTGATGTTCCTCTTCCAACAGCTGTGTATTCAACACCCTCATCACCAAGATCTCTTCCAACCGTTTTTGTCCTGTCCTGTGATTTTAATAAATTATATGTTTCTGAACCCGCAGAGCTACATGCGTGCCCTTCAACCACTATTTTTTTTCTTTTTTTTGAAACTTTTTTTGCTCGCTCTATATTTCTTTTGTGTGTTTCTCGCTGGTCAGCTCGAATGTCATGCTTGTCAAAGTTATAGTAAATGGGCTCAAAATCTTCCCCATCCTCAGGCCTATCTTCCCAGAACAACTCATCGTCTTCTGGTTGGCCCAGCGCATTTTCTCCTGTCAAATCAAATGATGGACCTTCTCCATCATTTAGAATTATTGTGTCGGATTTTTTAACATCTTTTCTTAAATCACGAGTATCATCATCCAAGAAAAACTCTCCCAAGTCTTCGTCAAAAAAACTTGTTATATCGCGGCTGCTAGACCTTTTACCTTTGCCCACAGAGCGTTGTTGAATTTTTATTGGTTTTTCCGACTTTGCTTTCTTTTTGCAACAAGTTAACACCAAAAGAAACGGAACAAGAAAAAGCAGTGAAATGATAAACCTCTTGTGAAACATAATCTCCCTTCCTACAAAAGAGCAAATAACAATTTGCTGAAAAACTACCATAGAATTTTTCAGAATACAAGCAGAACGAGCGACACTTAGAATTCGTATGCATCTACACAGCCAAGACGTCGCCGCTTTTAATATTTATTTCTATTATTTGGGCATAATCTTATGTATAATGGTAACATCATAACTTTATACACGTGCTTTTAGAGGCACAATTTAAAATGGGGAAAACATGAAAAAAATTTTAATAAGTGACAACCCTTGGCAAACGAAGGTTGCAATTACACGCAACGGATCGTTGCAAAATTTATATTTTGAATCACACACCTCAAGACCTCTTGAAAGGTGTTTTTTTCGCGGAATAGTAACAACTGTGTTGCCAGGAATACAAACCGCTTTTGTCGAAATTGGACAAGTAAAAGCAGGCTTTTTACACATCTCAGAAATTGACCGCGAACTGGCCATAGAGCGTATGAGCAAGGCCACTCCAATGGAGGAAATTAAAACAAAGGTCTCCCCAAGAAAAATTCGCCACACAATGGAAATGGGCAAAATTCTAAAAGAGGGAGAGGCTGTTTTGGTCCAGGTCAACAAAGAGCCTGTTTATGAAAAAGGGGCAAAATTAACAACATGCTTTACGCTTCCAGGAAGATTTGCAGTTTTGATGCCCAATATACCACGAATAGGCGTTTCTAAAAAAATTGAAGAGCGTGAAGAACGAGACCGATTAAAGGAAATAACACTAAAGTGTCTGCCAGAAGGAATGGGCGCAATAATACGAACAAGCGCAGAAGGACAATCATCATCAGAGATTGCTCAGGATCTAAAATATCTGGTAAAAACATGGAACACAATCAAAAAGAAGTTTGAAACAGCCGAGGCCGGAGAAAAGCTTCACGAAGATTTAGATCTATCATTTCAGGTTGTCAGAGACCATCTAGACGATACTGTTGAGCAAATAATTGTTAACAACAAAGAGTCACAGAAAAAGCTATACAAATTTATAAAAAATATCGCACCAGAATACAGCAATAAAATTACATATTTTCAAGAGCCTCCTAATATTTTTTCTGAATATAATATTACCCAACAGATTGAAGATAGTCTTGAAAAAAAAGTTATTTTAAAATCTGGCGGATCAATAATTATAGAGACCGCAGAAGCAATGACAGTTATAGATGTTAACACCGGAAGATACACCGGAAAAACAACAATGGAAGATACAATATTAAAAACCAATCTTGACGCCGCAGAAGAAATTGTTAGGCAATTAAAACTACGAAACATCGGCGGCCTCATTGTTATCGACTTTATAGACATGATGGCCCATGCCAATAGACAGAAACTTTATAAAACGTTCGAAAAAATGCTAAAAGAGCATGACAAGTTTCAGTCTGTGGTGCTTAAGGTTTCAGAGTTTGGCCTACTACAAATGACCAGAAAGCGATCCGGAAAAACTTTAATTCAACAATTGACAGAAAACTGCTCATGCTGCAACGGATTTGGCTTTGTAAAATCAATCACAACCCAAAGCCATACTATTTTAAGCAAGGTTAAGGACATTCTTAACACAAACGACGACCCTAAAAAGAATATAACCGTTGGTGTTAATCCAAGAAACTTTGATCACATAACAAATATTGAGTATAATTCAATCTTAGAGCTAGAAAAGCTCTTTACCTGCACAATCACGTTTTTAAGCGTAGACAATATGCCAATTGATCAGTTTATGTTAGAACAAAAGTAAAAATAACGATGCTCGCCCGACTTATAGAAACTTTGCTTACAAGCAAGGCCATAAGGTATATACCATGTCAAAAACAAATTCGATTATAGAAAAATATCCTGATTACGCCGTAAACATAGGAATTGAGGTTCACGTACAACTTTCTACAAAAAGCAAAATTTTTTGCTCTTGTGTAAATGGAATGGCAAAAGAGCCAAATAAAAACATTTGTCAGATATGTTCAGGATACCCAGGAGTTTTACCGATCCTTAATAAAGCCGTTGTAAACAATGCTATTTTGATGGGGCTAGCGACCAATAGCAAAATCAATCCATCCTGCTCTTTTGCAAGAAAGCACTACTTTTATCCTGACCTTCCAAAAAATTATCAAATTTCTCAATCTGATATCCCTATTTGCCAGGAAGGCTTTATTCCAATAAAAAAAGAAGATGGAACAATTAAAAAGATACGTCTTGTAAGAGTTCACATGGAAGAGGACGCAGGAAAAAACATACACTCTAAAATTAGCAACGAAAGCTTTGTTGATTTAAATAGAACAGGCTCTCCATTGATAGAAATTGTAAGCTATCCAGACATTGCAAGCACATACGAAGCACGTGCGTACCTGAAAATGGTACACTCGATTGTGCAATATCTAGGAATAGGGTCTGGCAACATGGAAGAGGGAGCTTTTAGGGCCGACACTAATATTTCTGTGCGAAAAAAAGATTCTCAAGAGCTTGGAACTCGTTGTGAGTTGAAAAATATAAATTCGTTTAAATTCATTTGCGATGCTGTTGAATATGAAATTGAACGCCAAATAGAGACTCTTAAGCGCGGAGAAAAAATTGAGCAACAGACTTTAACATGGGACACAAAAAACAAAAAAAGTGTTTCCCTAAGGTCAAAAGAAGAGGCGGCTGATTATAGATATTTTCAAGAACCGGACTTGCCACTTCTTGAAATAAACAAAGATTGGATTAAGCGAATAAAAAGCCACTTGCCAGAAATGCCAATTGAAAAGCTTGAGCGCTATCAATCACGTTTTAACTTGTCAGAATACGAAGCCGAAATCTTAGTTGGCGATCTTGGTCTGGCCAAATACTTTGAAGAAGCCGCAAAACACAACAAGAGTAAACATGTTGTAAATCTGATCTTACGTGATGTTATTGGATTTTTAAAAGAAAACAAAATAACTATAAACCAATTCAAAATTCAGCCAATCCATTTGGCAGAAATTGCACAAATGCTAGAAAATGAAAAAATTAACAACAGGGGCGCACAAGAAATTTTTACACAAGCGGCACAAAGCGGCAAAACGCCGTCCGAACTAGTAAAAGAACTTGGCCTAGAGCAAATTGGATCAGAAGACGACCTTGAAAAGATTGTTTTAGATATTCTAAAAAACAATCAACGACAGGTTGAACAATATAAATCAGGTAAAACAAATATTTTTGGGTTTTTTGTTGGACAAGCCATGCAAAAAACAAAAGGCAAGGGAAATCCAAAAATTCTCACAAAACTGCTTTATAAGCATCTTTCATAAGGATAACCCATATGAAAATCAGACAAATGTTTTTTATGGTTGTAGCGTGTATTACTATCTCTACAACACTCCTTCCAGGTGAACAAGTAGACACGGTGGCAGATGAAGCAAAGATGGAAAAAAGAATATTTAAGCTGCAAGTAATTAGAAAGGTGTTTTCTCCGATAGAATGGGCGGGAAAATGGGCAAAAAGAATAGCGCCTATTTTTCTTGTATCACGATTGTTTAATTTGCGTCCAGTTACAACACCTGACTCGCTCATAACAGGACTGCAGTGTGATTTTTTCCCAAAACAAACTTTCGATGACTTTCGTTTTGGGGCAGAGGGCGTTCTTATAGCAGTGACACTCATGGGATATTTCGCTGAAAAAGCTGCAAAATTCTTAAAAAATGAGATAGTCCCTCTTTATGATATTGAAGCGTGGAAACACTTACACAAAAAAGAATTTGAAAAAAAACTAACAAAGATTTGTTTATGCCAACCACAATAAAACTGATTCTGCTTTCTGTAAAAGTTTTAAATACAACCCTGAAGGATCACCCATATGAAAACTAAAAAAGTAATTTTTATGTTTGTAGCAAGCATAGCAATCTTTACAGCTCTTTTTCCAAACAAACAAACTAACACAACCGCGGATAATGAGCAGGCCTGCACAACAGCAGATGCAGCAGACATGACAAAAAGAATATTTAAATTGCAGGTAATTAGAAAAGTCTTCTCCCCGTTAGAATGGGTAGGAAAATGGACAAAAAGAATTGGCCTACTTGTTTGTGCTTATAAGCTCTTTTTTACTGGGCTTGATGGTGGTACGATAGCAATTACCATTGGCGGGTACTCATCTGAAAAAATAGCTCAATACTTTAAAAATGACATCGCACCTCTCTACGATTTTGAAGCATGGAAAAACTTACATAAAAAAGAATTTAAGAAAAAACTAACAAAGATTTGTTTATGCCAGCCCCACTAACACACATTGTGTTTGCCCTAAAAGTTATACAGCTTATCCCAAAGATTAATACCAAAAAGTTTATTCTTGGCACTAGTTTTCCAGACATCCGATTTTTGGTACCGATAGAAAAAAACGAAACTCATTCTGGCTCTGTCACATGGGATATGGTAAAAAAGGAGAACGATTCTTTTCAGGCTGGGCTATTGTTCCACTCTCTTGTAGATATTCTAAGTAAAGCTTATCGCAAATCAGCCAGAGTTTATGACCAGCTTCCTGATATTACACGAGCACGAACGCTAATGAATAACTACGAAGATATGCTCTTGTACGACAAAGCACAGAGCTGGAAGGAAATATCGGGGTACTTTGACACAATTCTGCCACAAGAAAAATGTTTTGGAATAGAGGAAAAATATATTTATGAATGGCATAACATTTTAAAATTATACTCAAGCAAAAAGCCATCCCCTAAATCGCTATCTGTTTTCTCAAAAATAATTTTTCCAGAGACACATAAGCAGATCAACCCAACAAAAAACATAGAAAACGCGTTTTCTATGTTCGAAAAAACACCACAAATTGCAGACACAGTTTTTGATTTTTACAACTCATTTGAAGCGATCTTAACAACACAGCCCAATTGAGCCAGCCGGCTTGCCTTTTTGCAACAAAATGTCTAAAATACCTGCACATACTTTAAGACAGGCTTATAACAACAAATAAGGTTCTTTATGAAAAAAATTGTTTTTATTTTTTTTACTGTACTCTGTATCACACAACCTGCACAAACAAAACAAAGCATAGGAGCTCTAACAAACAACAATGGAAAACAAATTGAACTTGAGGTTCTGGTTATTGAGGAGGCTAAGGGCCAAGAGCTCGCTAGCCTTTCAAAAACACAAAACTCAATTATAGACATACTAAAATTTGTAAGCTCTTCTGAAGCCTGCTCATTGATTTCTCATCCATTTTTTACAACTACAGACAAACAAAAAGTTTCCCTGTTTATTTCTGGAAACTCAAACGAACAATACCTTGAGCTAGAAATAATGCCAGACCTAAAAGAAAAAAACTTAATAGGGCTTGATGTTAATGTTGGATTTTTAGAACAGATCTCACAAAATACAACAGAGCAGTCCAAAACCACAGTGTGCAAAAATCTAATAACATCAAACAAGAAGATTGCTATTGTCGAGGGAATAAACCACGGAAGAAACATAACGGTCTTCATTTGCCCTACTTTATAGGTATTACAAAATAATTTTGAGCAAAACAAAAGGCCCTGATATAAACAGAGCCTTTTGTTTTATGATAGGTTTTTCGGTTAGAACTTTGCGCCAAAAATATTATCTATTCTTTCTTCTTCGTCGCGCAGAGTTATATAGTCGTCATCGCGCGTTGTGTGTTTTTTTCTTTTTTTCGCAATACGCTTTACGGGCTTTACTTCTTCTGGAATAAACTTTGCGGCTGAGTCTTTTTTACAGCTTTTACAAATGCTTTTTCTTTTACCCCGTTTGCAGCTAGAAACGCCGACCAAAAGCCCAATTGCTAATACCCCTAATAAGAACTTTCTCATGTAAAACTCCTTGGTAGAATTAATATCAAAAATGTAACTGTCGTTAATACGTATACTCTAAATGTATGTCACCACCCAAATTGGAAACAACTATCTCATCCGGCTTTTCTTCGTAAATTTTTTTCCACTGATCTATCAGGTCTAAAAGCTTTGACGTTGACACCTCAAAATAAGGTGACATCGCGCCAGATGACAACTGTTGGCTTGTTACAACCACTTTGTCGGCTCCAACTTTTACAAAAGCACAACTATTACTATAAAGCGTAGAAAATCTAGTGTTATGTAGCCAGTCGAATACAAAGTCGAAGTCTATTCCGCCATCTTCCAACACAGCACTTATTATATCGAGAATTTCATTTTTTTCATCAGAGATTTGTTGATAACGACCATCATCATTTTTGACAAGCTTAAAGGTTTCCATTTCCTTACCCTTTCTTAATTCCTAAAACCAAACAGTTAAAATATCAATACTTTCAAAAGCACGTGGTCACTCCTTTCGTAATATTTAAAAATTGTTACACAAATTCGCCAACTAATTTTTATAGACTCTATGCCCGATTCCAGAATTTTTCAAGGAAAAAAAATCATTTTTTATCTATACTCTTCCTACCCGTATTAAACTTAAGGCGCCAGCTCCAATCCATCTTTTCACAGCGTTCTTAACATCAACCAGGCTTATTTTAAAAAGCTTTTGAGGTAAAAAATTGTGATAATCCGACGAAAAATCAAACTTATCAATACGCAAAAAGGATTTTGCAGTACTGGTAATTGTCGAATAATAGCTCGGCAAACTAAAAATAACCTGGTTTCTGGCATCATCTAGCTCTTGCTGCGTTATTGTATCCGCAACACCTCTAACTAACTCCTTTATCGACTGTTCGGCTTCTTCCATCCGACTCTTTGAAACTTGGGTATAAATTGTAACAACTCCAGGTTCTTTGTCAGACATTATCAAAGAATCCCCGTGAACAACATAAAAAAGCCCCGACTCCCTCCTTAGCTGGTAAAGCTTTGATGCAAGGCCTCCCGAGAATATGTAATTAAACAGAAATAACTTGTAAAAATCTGAATGTTCCCTTGATACAGAAGGACCAACAAAAACAAGATCTACTTGGTCAACATTCATATGACAATCTATATTTTTTGTAGGAATATTTTCTATTTTTGGAAAATCAATATTATCAACCTTTGGACCAGACCATTTTCCAATTGTTTTTATAACAATCTTTTCCAGATTAATACCATCAAGATCTCCAACAATTGCACATTTAGCACCATCAGGGGTTATATATTTTTTGTAAAAACTTATTAGATCTTTTTTGTTTATTTTTTCTATGGATTCTTTTGTTCCAAAAATATTTTTTCCATAAGGGTGTTTACCATAGATATGCTTAAAGGCCATACTATACGCAACCCTAGATGGTGAGTCCAAAAAAGCCTTTAAGCCTGTAAGCATCTTTTTTCTTATTGTTTCTATGCAATCATCATCAAACAAAGACCTTGATAGAATCTCTTCTATTATTTCAAGAGAAAACTCTAAGTCCTCTTTCAGACATTCTAATGATATTGACCCAGGAGAAATGCTTAGTGATATACCACGAATTTCAAGCTCTCTAGCCAAGTTTGTTGATGTATAATTTTTTGTACCCTCAAGCAACATCTCCGACAAAAAGCTATAAATTCCAGGAAGACTCTCTGAATCGAAAAACCATTCCGCCTTTAAACAAAGAAAAACACAAACTTTTGGCAGATCATTGCTATTGTTATACAAAATCTTCATACCATTTTCTAAATAAAATGTTTCAGCACGAGGAAAACTGTAGCTTTCAGGCCTCTTTGGCTTTACGGTTAAAGCGTATTTTGGCAAAGAAATTTTGTTATTTTTTTCTATTCCCTCCAAGCGCTTTGCATCCGCCGTGTCTGTCTCGTCTTGCATTCTTAACCACCGGCTCTTTTCATCATCCGGCAAAGGAAGCACCACCCCTTTATTCATACAAGTTTTTCTAAAGTTTTCTTTAACAAGATTTTTTATATTGCCACATAGAAGTTCTGCATCATAGTTAAACTTTTCAAACACATGGTTCTCTCTGCCAAAACACAAGAAAGAACGGCCTATTTCTACCGCAAGACCAAAATCATCTTCACAAGCAGAAAAAAAATCTATCTTAGACTGGCTTTTTATTCTTAGAGCTTCGTCAGCACTAAGTCCATTTTCTGCAATTTTGTTAAGTTCTTCTTGAATAATTACGAAAATTTTTTCTATATCATTTTCATCATGAGGCTCAAAAAATATAAACGCAACAGGAGCCCCAAAATTACCCCAGGAGAAAAAACTAACGCTTGAAACAAGGCTGAGTTCGCTAACAAGTTTTTTGTATAGCCTTGACCCCTTACCGTCTGTCAATATTTTGCCTAATGCATCAATAGCAAAGTCATCCCTACAAGAATCCAGAGAAACAATAAAAGAGCATCCCACTAAAGGCCTTTTCACGTCTCTATAAAGCATTAGCGAACGGGAAGAAATCTCTTTTTCCTCCTTGTTAAAAAACAGACCCCTTTCAAGGCCTGTTTTTGCCGAAAGACTCGAAAACTCCTCGCATGCACAATCAAAAACATCGTCGACACAGACATCGCCAACAACAACAAGCGTTGCGTTATTTGGTGCATAAAACTGGTCATAAAATTCTTGAATATCTTCGCGCTTCATGTTAATCAGGTCGTCCTTATATCCAATCAGAGAATGCGCATAGCAAGTCCCAGAAAGCGTGGCCGAACTTAAACCCCACACAATAGCAGTGGCGGGGTTATTTTTTTTCATTTTCAATTCTTGTATGACCGCATTCAATTCAGAGGTCATAACATCCTGAGAAAATAAACAATTTTCCATGCAATCAGAAAAAATTGGCAACGTTTCTTTCCAGTGACAACTTGGAACAGAGAAACTGTAGGTGGTATAGTCATGCGATGTGAAAGCATTTTCACAACCAGAAAGCCGCCCTGCTAAAGCTGAAACATCGGCCGCTGACAACATTTCTTTTGTTCCGCTCCCAACTAAATGCTCAGTAAAATGAGCGATTCCTCTTTTGCCATCTACCTCATCCCTTGCGCCAACGTTATACCACATTTGCAAAGTAACTTTTGGAAAATGCTTAGCGGAATAAACAAGAATCGTTAGCCCGTTGTCCAAAACCTTTTTATGAACAATGTTTTTTACTTCTTGCTTACAAAACAAAACCCCAAACGATAAACTTAAAAATATTAATAATTTAATTTTCAAAGTTTTCATATAAATTTTAACCTATCAAACTCTTCCGACCTTCAAAACACACATGTTATTTGTATCAAGTATTTTTTTCGCCGCTTCCTGCATCTGCTCACACGTAATCTTTCTTAGATTTTGCGCTCTGTTATCAAAAAAGTCTTTTGGGAAACCATAACGCTCTAAATAAGAAAATGATGCTGCAATCATTCTGTTTGACTCAAAGTTACCAATAAGGCTTAAAGCCAGGGCATTTTGCGCCTGCTCAAATTCATTTGGCGCAACATTGTCTGCTGCCGTGTTAATTGTCTTTGTAATTACTTCTTCTGCCTCTTTTAGACGATCCAAAGATACAAGAGTTTTAACAATAGCCATTCCTGGTTGCTTGTCAGATAAAGCCAAAAGAGACCCAGAAATACCATAAAATAAGCCAGTCTCTTCTCTTATTTGAAACAAGCGAGAACTCATGGAGCCAAGAGCTCCGCCACCAAAAATTTGATCAAAAACAAGAAGCTTGTCAAAATCAGGATCTTTCATTTCAACAGACAACCCAGCAAATGCGAGCACAACTTGATCTCGCGAAATTTTATAAAGTTTTTCTTTGTTTTGTGTTTTTGTAAGAACAGGAAAAAACGGATCTAAAACCTCAGGACCGGACCAAGAGCCAAAGGCCTTTCTAATTTCAGCTTCAATGTCATTTCCAGAGAGATCACCAACAACGGACAAAATAGAGTCTTGAGGTGAAATAACTTTTCCATAAAACTCAAATAAGTCTTTTTGAGTTATTTTTTTTATAACATCTTTTGACCCAAAATAGTCTTTACTGTAAGGATGTTTTTTGTAAACCATCTCTTTTAGCAATAACCCGGAAAAATACGATGGATTATCCCAAAAACTTTTAATCTCCGTCAAAACATTAAGCTGTATTTTTTGTAGCTGTTTTTTTGAAAATTCCGCTGCAGATACAATGTCACTAAAGATATCAAGGCCTGCTCCAAAATCTTCTTTTAGCATGTTTAATGCAAAATATCCCGGGACAACATTCAAGGTCATCCCTCGACCTTCTACAGCCTCTGAAAGCTTTTTGCCAGGATACTTTTTAGTCCCCTCTCCAATCATTTTTGTCATAAAATTATACAGCCCTTGCTGTTCATTCGGATCAAAAAAATGCTTAGCCTCAAGATCCAAACTCATAAAAACCTGAGGAATATTTGGATTATGATAATGTAAAACCGTAAGCCCATTGTCCATGACAAACTTCTCAGCCTTAGGAAACTTAAATGGCTTTGGCTTCTGTATATTAATTTTATCAACCCTAACTCCCTTTTCTACCCCAGACTCCCTTGTTTTTCTAGAAAGAATTGTCTTATCTTGCTCATCAGAAAGGGCCTGGACACTTAGTTGATAATCTTTGTCATTATCCACAAGCGGTAAAACCTGCCCGCTCAGCATAATAGATGGCAAAAAATTATCTTTAACAATCTTATGAGCCTGCTCTCCAGCGCTTTCAATTGTCTGATCTAAATATGTAAACAGGTATTCTGGATCACCAGTTGCTAAATAAAACTTTCCAATAAGATAAGCCTGTTGTTGATTGTTTTCTAGCATTGTAATCAAACTATTTTTGGCCTGCCTTGCAGCACGATCAAGCTCATCTTTTTTAAATTTATTTTTTACAATATCAGATATTTCTTCAAAAATTATTTTTCTAATTTTTTCGAAACTCTTATCATCCTTTGGCTGAACACAAATAAAGAAAAGCCCTCCATCAAAAAGGTCGTAAACAAAAGATGAAACACTGACAGCAAGCCCATGATCATCAACAAGTTTTTTATACAAACGAGAGCTTTTTCCTGAGCCCAAAACAGAGCAAAGGGTGTCTAGTGCATAATCGCACCCCTCTTTTGCACCAGGGACAGAAAAAAGAAACATACACGATGATTGTTTTATATCCCTAAATAAAGAAACAGAACGAGCCGCCAGATCTTTTTTTATGTAAAACTTATCCTTTTTATAATCAAAGTTAGATTCAATTTTTGAAAAGTTTTTTTCGACCTCTTTAATTGCCTCTGACGGGTCAACATCTCCAACAATAATAAGCGTTGCGTTGTTTGGAATATAGTGTTTTTGATAAAAACGTAATAAATCTTCTCTCGTCACATTAAACAGGTCATGTTTATATCCAATTATAGGACTTTGATATGGATGACCAGGAAAAGCTTGAGTTACTAACTCTTCTACCAAACATGAACTAAAGCTGTCTTTATACATTTTTAACTCTTGAATTACGGCCTTTAACTCCGAATTCAAAAGCTCTTCTTTAAACGTACAATTTTTCATGCAATCTGACATAATTGGCAAGGCCTCATGCCAATGGTGACTAGGAAAATTAAACAAATACCCTGTATAGTCATATGAAGTAAAAGCATTGCAAGAGCCAGAAAGCTTATGCGTAATCATGTTGATGTCAGACTCAGATAATTTTTCTGTGCCTTTAAAAATCATGTGTTCAATAAGATGAGCTAAGCCTTTTTCCCCAGATTTTTCGTCTTTTGACCCAACGTTATACCAAAGCTGAACTGAAACTTTTGGCACATGGTGGGATGGGCGAATTAAAACATTAAGGCCATTTTTCAACGTATATGTAAAAACATTCTTCTGCTTCGTCATATTGCAACACTTTCAAGTAATTTCAAAAACTTATAATTATATTGGTTTTTATGGTACTTAATTTTAAGTTATTGTACAGAGTGCAAACAAAAAACGACAACCCAAAAACCATTGCGTTTTATATAAAACATTCGTTATGATTAAAATAGAGAAAAAAAATAGTAGTTTTTATTTTCACCAAAAAAGGAGAATAATAATGGCAAACTCAAAAGTTGACAAAGAGGTTTACAAAGATTTAAATAACTTTAAAAATATCCGCCGGAAAAAATTAGCAAAGAAAAACCTTCTTAAAAAAGAATACTTCCAAGATAAAGCAAAAAACGGCCGAAGGAATCAAAAACTAGTAAAAACATATAAAAAATGGGACGACAATCACTGGGATTAACCAGAGGAAAAGCAATGAGAAAATATATTCCAATCCTTTTGTTCCTTGCATTTTTTTGTAGGGCCTCTGGTAAAAGCTCTGTAGAAGTTAAAAAAATGGCAAGCGAGATAAAACGACTGACAGAAGCTGTTATTTTGAGCGAAGAAGCGAGTGTTGGCAATCTTGGTGAGCAAAGACTTAAAAGTTATGCTTCAAGCAAGAAAAGGGTTCTTGCATCAATTGACAAGGTAAAATTAGAAAATCTGTACGAAGCGATCGCTCGAGAATTTTTGTATTACCAAAAAAAATATTCCGATGAAATAAAACAAGAAAAAAAAACCATCATACCAAAACTCAATGTAATTGATAAACAGATAGAAGAGAACTTGTCTCACTTTAAAAAACTGTGCAATGACAGCGAGCACATAGATAATAGTGAACACAAAAACAAATACACCAATAAGCTAGATATACTTATCAAGCAAAGGAAGGACATTCTGTATTCTATACAAAAAAAGCTTGAGTCAGTCGAGGGAAATCAACCAAAAGAGCTGGAGTCATTGGAAAGCGCCAAAAATAATGCTTTAAACGAGCTAAGGAACGACCAAAAGCATAATATAGTAAAAATACAATCCGTGGCTCAAACATCCGAACTTATTTTTGCTAATGCAAAGTCGGCGGAAACCACATATCAAGAACACGACCTATACGCAGCACTAAGTAAATTGCGAAATAGTATTCGATTTTATCTTGAGCATTTTGTTCCTATAAGATCCAATGCTGACCTTCCTGTTTCAAAAAACTTAATAAATTTGGGAATGTATATCGACCCTCCAAGGTCATGGGAAAATATGTTTAGCTTTTCAGAATATTTAAGAAAATCTAACCATGAATCCATAAAGAAAAGCACAACACACTAACTTAAATTATGCTGAAGCAGGCAACCTTTTGGGCATAAATCTGAGACTTCGCCTTATTACAATATTGTACTGCGTTCTCAGCGGCGACTCCGCCAAGGTATATTCAACGGGCAACGAAGCTCTTACAATTGGATAATAACCCGCTGAAAAACCAGAGGAGCGCAAAGCAGCATGCATAGCATTTCTCCCGTGATTCGCAAAAAATTTCGCAACTTCTGTTGCATGCGAGAAGGAGGAGTGCCCAGAGCGAACAGCAACTCCAACAGGTGTAAGAGCTCGCTCGCTTTGTATAATTTTTCTCATTCGAACTATATACGCAAACTCTTCAGCCGCGCTCAAAATTTTTCCTGTAATATAAAATTCGACTAACAACGCAATCGAATGCTTAACAAGGTCTCTCGCTCTAAGTTGACTGAGAGCCCCCCAGGCGGCTAAAACGTGGGTCATAATAAATTTTGCATAAGCTTTTGTATTTGTCTCAAGCCGACTAACTGATCGCTCTCCCCAACAATCCGTATCCGTTCCGGCAACAATTCTGAAAAAAACTAAAATAGAACCGCCTAACAACCTAGCAATTCCCGCTATTGTTTCATCTGGATGCAAAACAACATGCGCAATATGTTTACACCCAGCAAGAATTCCCTCAAAAAATGAACTTACTATATCGAAAACCGGCTCCGCCTTGCTTGGAACAAAAGAATAAGAGTCTTTTTGAAACGTTTTTCCATCAACCAAAAAATCTGGGGACGACGACAAAAGCTTATTTTGTAAACCCATAGCACAATGCGCCAGATTCTTTTTTTTCGGAATAACAAATGAAAAAGTATATTCTTTAGGATAAAAAGAAAAGCCAGCAAAAAGCATAAAGAAAAGACTAAAAAAAACAGAGTACTTCATAACACTCCCCTTTGTAAATAACGATCTTGGGCAATCGTTGGCACTCTTTCCTAACGAAAACTTATAACACACAACAATCTCAATGTAAACAAAAAAAATGTCTGTGTTAGACTAATTATTATGAATCCTACAAAACACAGCGAGCAACCACTCTTACACCTCCTAAGCGGAAATATCCCACCGTTTTTTGCCATCGCCATTTTTGTGGCTTTCGGTATCTGGACAACATCTTATACAGGCTGTCTGACAATATCGCTTTCCGTATTGGCCATGCTGGCATTTGTGCTATCAAACCAAAACTGTAAAACATGTTTTATTTTATTTTTAGCCTCGTTTATTGCAGGCGGATTGGCCTATTCAATACAAGATCAAGGCTTTAAAAACTTTCAAGAGCTGTTTTCAGGGAAAAAAGTTCAAAAAATATATGGGGTCATAAAAGATGTAAATAAAGACCCGCACAAACAATTTAAGTACAAAACCCTTATAGAAACATCAACCATTCAGACATCTGGAGAAAACATAAACGTCAGTAGAAAAATCCTACTTTTTTCACAGGAAAACCCAAATGTAGATGTTGGAGATTTTGTGCACCTGACAAATTCACAACTTTCACAGAGCAGAAACAAATCATTCAACCGCTACCTAGAGAAAGAAAATATTTACGGAACAGTTTTTACAAAAAAAGCAAATATATCAGTCACAGGCAAGCCAGCACACTCCCTATCCAGATATATATGGCACACAAAAAACACAATTTTAAAAAAAATAGAACAAAAAATATCCCCATTTGTTTTTTCTGTTTTTGCATCCATTTTTTTAGGCTACAAACACGCTGCCCCAAAATACACAAACCCTATAAAACGTTCGTTCCTTCTGTGGGGGATATCCCACTACCTTGCGCGCTCAGGGCTCCACCTGGTTATTTTTTTATTATTGTGGTCATTTTTTCTACACCTAATCCCCATACCATGGAGGATTAGAGAAACAATTTTCATACTAATATGTGTTTCATATTTTTGTCTAAGCTGGACAAGCATATCTTTTTTTCGCGCCTTTGGCGTATTTATCATATGCAAAATCAATTCATTTACCGGACTTCAAACAAACCTATTTCATATCATTTCGCTAATAGCTACAATCGTGCTGCTATACAACCCCATAACCCTCTTCTTTCTTGACTTTCAATTGAGCTTTGCGCTATCTTGTGCTCTTGCATGGCTAAGTTTTTTCGTTGGACATAGCCATCGGTAAAGGCTAACTATTATTCTTTAACCCACAAAAAAAGGGAGAAGCATGAGACACAAAAAAGAGTGTCCTTTTCTTTACGCAAAAATTACAGCTTTCACAGCTTTGTTGTGCGTCCTAACAGCCGGAAATGCTATACTTGCCAAGAAAAAACTTCAATCACTAGAAAGCCAAGCAACCAAAAGCATTTCGCAAAAACTCAGCTTCCAAAACCCTCCATATATACGCGCAATTTATGATAATATCCCAACATTTTTCGACATAGACTCACTTATAACAAAAACACTAGAAGAGCACAGGGGCATACAAACAAAAGCGGCACCAAAAAAGAAGTGGACCATTCTTGTTTATATAGCAGCAGACAACGATCTCAATACATTTGCATATTACAACATAAAGCAGATGAAGCGAATTGGCTCATCGGACAAAATGAACATTATCGTTGAGCTACACACGAGCCAATCAAAACACAAAAAGACCTTACATAGAATGATCATCGAAAAAGACGATCTCATTTTAGCAAAAAGCCTCAGCACTCCAGACGACAAAATAGACAGCGGAGATCCATCAACACTAATTGATTTTTGCACATGGGCAATAAAAAACTATCCCGCAGAAAAAATTGGACTTATCCTGTGGAACCACGGAATCGGCGTAATTGATCCTGTATTACACCGCGGAATAAATCCATCTGACCTGTTTAGCTTTAACACCTCAACAAACTTGGTTGAACTTGATCGCTCTGTAGGGTTTCTTGATTTTATCGGATCAAAAATGCAACAAGAAAAAGAGCGCGGAGTTTGCTTTGACGATTCAACAGGAAACTATTTGACAAACGACGATCTAGACATGGCGCTTACAGAAATTATTCGAGAAAACAACAACAAGAAGCTGTCTTTCGTTGCATTCGACGCCTGCTTGATGTCAATGATTGAAATTATGGCTTATTTGCACAAACATGCGGAATTAATGGTCGGCTCACAAGAAGTAGAGCTTGGAGCAGGATGGAATTATGCAAAGGTTCTTAGCCCAATCAAAGATCACGATATTTCAAAAGAAGACTTTGTAAAACATATCGTTAATGTCTACGAAGAAACTTATCAAGGCTTCTTCCCAGACTTTACTCTTGCTGCAATAGACTTGTCTAAGATTAGTCCGCTAATTGAAAACATTGATATAACATCACAACACCTTCTTTCCGCACTGTTTAACCAAAAGGCTAACACCGTCGCAAAAGCGATAAGCATAAGTCGCAACAGAAAACTCTGCACAAGCTTTGACGAGCCAAGCTATATAGACCTAGACCACTTTTATTCAAACCTATACTCAAACGTCGATCGCTGCACATTTTCCAACAAAAAAGAGGGCGAAAAAACAAGAACAGCCCTGAAAAAAACTATAACTAAGGGGAGAAGTCTCATAAAAGAAGCTGTAATAATAAACCACGCAGGAGAAAAACTATCTCGCGCACAAGGGATATCTATATACTTCCCAGAAAGGCGCATTCACAGCTCATACAGGCGAACTATTTTTGCACATGAAACAAGCTGGATTCACATGCTTAGCACACTCCTAAACAGCAGAGAATACTAAGACTACAACGACTGGTGGCACAACTGCTGTGCCACCAGCCACCTAAAATATTCTAAAACTCTAGCTTGCTCTAGGCTCTTTTTTGGGTACACTATGCAGAAACAAAACATATAAAGAATTAAAGCCATGGATCAAAAAAAATATAAACAAAAACTTCTTGAAGAAATTTATACTCAATACAAAAACTGCCAGCGCTGCCCACTTGCACAAGCAGAAAGAAACAACATTGTGTTTGGCGATGGAAATCCCGATGCAGACCTGATGCTTATCGGAGAAGGGCCCGGGCGCAATGAGGACCTTCAAGGAAAACCATTCGTCGGAAGAGCTGGCAAACTCTTGGATGAACTGCTAGAATCCGCAAACCTAAAAAGAGGGGATATATTCATTGGCAATATCGTAAAATGCCGCCCACCAAACAACAGGCTACCGCTCCCTAACGAAATAGCCGAATGTCTGCCGCTTCTTGAAAAACAAATAAAAATTATTCGGCCTAAGGTTATTTGCACACTCGGCTCATGTTCTACAAGAACTCTCCTTGGCAATGACAAAAAAATAACACAATCCCGCGGAAAATTATTCAAATGGAACAACATCGTAACAATACCAACCTTCCACCCAGCCTACATCCTGCGTAATCCAAAAAAAATGCCCGACCTATTTGAAGACCTAAGGCTTGCAGCTCAAAACATAAAAAACAAATAAAGGCCTTTGGCCACCTTGTGCAAGGTACGCAAAAAGCCACATCCGACAACCAGAAAATAAAAACTGGCACAATGGATGACAATAGAAAATTCCAGATAGAAAACAACAAAAAGCATGTCTTTTCATATAGAAAATTGTCGATAACTTGTCGATAACTTGTCGATAACTTGTCGATAACCTGTCGACAGACTGTCGATAACTTTTTTCATGAAGCCGCATTCCCCTTCTGGGCCAACGTTTAGCCCTTCGACTCGCTGAATACCCCTCCCGACAGCCACATTTAAGAAAAACAGGGCTCCAGCCAAAAAGTTATCGACAAGTTATCGACAGGTTATCGACAGGTTATCGACAATCGTTTTTCAAGAGGATGCGGCGAGCAAAAGCGACTATCCAAAGGCCAAAAGCAAAGTTATCGACAATTATACCCTTAGCCCATTATTATTATATATATAATATATTATCTAAGAGTATAATAATGGGGAAACCCCAAAAACCGGAATTAGTGTCAATAACACTTCGTTTCTGTTTCTTTGGGAAAACTTTTAAAAACCTTAACCCCATTTTCTTTTCAGTGTGCATGAAAAAAGAGCAATGGCATTATTGTGGGTGCACATTCAGACATTTTTATTAGAGCACGTTCTTTTGGGAGTGGTTTTTATTGTGCGATTTTCTTTTCTAGAATTTATGGTACACTAAACATTCAGTTGTATGTCGGCGGGCCAGCAAGGCGAAGGGCGCAAGCCAGGTGAGCCAGGGCCGTTGGTTTTTGATTTTTTAGGAAAGCAAGGGGTGCTGTGAATCTTTCTGATGTAATAGATGAGCTTGTTGAAGAGCGCGGGTTAAGCCGAGAAGTTCTAAGCGAAATTATTTGTGATGGTATTATGGCAGCTTACCAAAAGCGCTATCCAGAGGCTTCTTTGAAGGTGAGCTACGAGAAAAAAAGTGACGAAGTTCGCGTAATGGCCAAAAAGACGGTTGTATCTCATGTTGATGATGTAGAAATCGAGATTGGCCTCAGGAAAGCGCATACGGAAGAGCCAAAAGCTAAGCTTGGGGACGAAGTCTGGGTGCCGTTTGATTCTCCTATTGGCAGAATAGAAATTCTTAGAGCCAAACAAATTATAGCTGGAATGATTCGTGCTGTCGAAGCCGAAGCGGTTTGCAATAAATTTAAGGATAAAGAGGGTTCGATTGTTTACGGTGTTATTCACAAGTGTGAGCGCAATGGTGTTATTGTTAAAATTCAAGACGCGCTTGCCTTTATGCCGAGGTCGGCTTCATCTCCCGGAGTAAATTGTGTGGCTGGAGGGCACATGAGGGCGCTTTTAAAGGAGGTTTTGCTTGAGCCGAGAAACGACAGTCAGCTGATTTTGGATCAGGCTTCACCAGAATTTTTAAAGAAGCTGTTTGAGCTTGAGGTCCCAGAGGTTTTTGAGCGCCTTATTGATATCAAAAAGGTTGTTCGGATTCCTGGCTATAAAGCAAAAATGGTTGTTTCTTCTAACGACGCTAACATTGACCCGGTTGGGACGTGTGTTGGTGTTGGAGGGGCGAGAATAAAGCCTATTTTGAAAGAAATCGGAAGCGAAAAGATTGATGTTATCTCCGAGGGGTCATCGAGAGAGGACTTGGTTCGGGACGCTCTAAAGCCTGCTGAGGTAAATAGGGTGCTGATTCAAGACGATGGGGCCGCAGTTGTTTGGGTCGACAAGGACCAGCGATCATTGGCCATAGGAAAAATGGGGCAAAACATTGCATTGGCGTCGCGGCTTGTTGGAATTCCAATATCGCTTGCTTCTATAGAGTCGGTTTCTGGCTCAGGAGTTTTTGTTGGTGGTGATGATGCCGACGATGAGAGCGACAACAACGATAAAGATGATAAGAGCGACAACAAGGATAAAAACGAAGAATAGTTTTTTGTGTTAAGGGTTAGTACGGAGATTTTAAATAGATAATGCGAGTTTATGAAATAGCCGAAAAATTGGGCGTTACCAACAAAGAGGTTTTGGGTGTTCTTCATGGGTGTGGCGAAATTGTCTCCGGGCATATGTCTTCGTTGACAGATGAGCAAGAGGCTCTTGTGCGCTCTGAGCTGCAGAAGAGAGGTGATGCTATCGGTAAAAAATCGACTGCGGTGGCGCATCGCAAGAAGGGTGGAGAAAAGCGGTCCGAAAAGCCCCCTTTTATTATTCGTCCTATGACTGTTGCGGCGTTTGCTGATTATTTAGGGGTTCCCTCTGGAGGCGTTATTTTGACACTGCTTCGACAGGGTGTTGTGAGCACAAAAAATCAGGCCTTATCGAAAGACGTTGTTGCAAGCTTGGCGAAGCATTATGAGCTGGTGGTTGCAAAAAAAAGCGCAGCAGAGAAGGAGGCTGTTTTAGGGGAAGCTATTAGCCCTCAAGAGGGGAGCGACTCTCGCCTTCCTGTTGTTGTTGTTGTTGGGCATGTTGATCATGGAAAAACAACGCTTTTAGATTTTATAAGAAAAACTCGTGCTGTATCCAAAGAAAAAGGTGGAATCACGCAACACATTGGTGCATATGAGGCGAAAACAGATCACGGCCATATTGTTTTTTTAGATACTCCAGGGCACGAGGCCTTTTCTAGAATTCGGGCGCGCGGTGTTGGAGTTGCAGATTTGGTTGTGCTTGTTGTTGCCGCCGACGATGGCATTATGCCGCAAACCGTTGAGGCGATCAAGTATGCCAAGGACGCGAAAGTTCCGATTGTTGTAGCGATTAACAAAATCGACAGGGCTGAGGCTTCAAAGATTGAAATTATAAAGAGAGAGCTAGCACAATATGATCTTTTGCCGGAAGAGTGGGGCGGAGACATTGTTTGTGTTCCTGTCTCGGCGAAGACAGGCGAGGGGGTAGACCATTTATTAGAGATTATAGCCCTACAAGCTGAGTTGCTTGAGCTCAAAGCTGATGATTCTCGCCAGGCACAGGGTTACGTTTTGGAGAGTCGCCTAGAAAAGGGCCGTGGAGCCGTTGCAACGGTTATAGGTCGGCATGGAGTTCTTAGGGTTGGCGATCTTTTTGTTTGTGGCAAGGTTTTTGGCAAGGTAAGTTCTTTGGTTAGTTCTAGTGGAGAGCGGGTTGATTCTGTTGGGCCGTCAATACCAGCTGTTGTTGCAGGATTTTCTGCAGTTCCAGAGGTTGGTACACTTTTTGAGGTTGTTTCTTCAGAGGGGCTTCGACAGGCGAAAGATTTTGCTTCTTTAAGCGGTAAAGCCTCTAGCGATTGCCGCCAAGCTGGAACAGAGGAAGAACTTGTTCTTATCGTTAAGACTGATACAAATTCTACTAAAGAGGCGCTCCTGGAGTCTATAAACAAGCTAATAAGCAAAGACAAAGAGCGCTGCGTGAATATTGTTCAGGCGAGTGTTGGCGCTATAAATGAAAGCGACATTCTTTTAGCTTCAGGTACTGGGGCAACTATATTAGGGCTGCATGTTAAGGCCGACCAAAACGTATCTATTTTGGCTAGGAAGAAAAACGTTTCCATTCTTTTGTCAGAAATTATTTACAAGCTTCTAGAAGAGCTTGAGATTTTGTTTGATAGGCGCAAAAAAGTTAAATTGATCAAGAAAAAAATTGGGGAAGCTGTTGTTCGAAAGGTTTTCGACATAAAAGGGTCGGGAGTTATTGCGGGCGTATATGTTAAAGATGGCATATTTACTGGCAACGGCGAAGTTGTTGCTTTTCGCAGAGGAAAGCGTCTTGGTGGGGGTAAAATACAAAGCCTTCAAAGGGATAGGAAAATTGTAAAAGAAGTCCATAAAGGTTTTGAATGTGCATTTTTAATTTCGGACTTTACAGATTGGCAGGTTGATGATACCGTGGAGTGCGTAATAGAGGTTCCAGAAAAATAAGATAGAGAGTAGGGCGCGATATTTGATTAAAAAGTAACAGTTGTTTTTGCTTCAAAAGGGTGAGTCTGTGCGTGTTGTTGCGATTAAGCTTTTATTCTCTTTTATCTTTTCGTTTCTTGTTTCGTGTTATCTAATTCCTTTTTTATGTCGTCTTGCAGTAAAAATAGGTGCTATTGATTTGCCAGACGGAAAAATTAAGCTTCATGAAAAGGCTACGCCTTCTCTGGGGGGGATAGCTGTTTATTGGGGTTTTATAAGCGCCTTGGCCTTGACATGTCCGTTTGAGAGTAGTTTTAATTTTTTGATAATAGGTATCACTTTTCTACTTTTTTTGGGCTTTGTGGATGACCTTATTACATTGGCTCCGTACCAAAAATTTTTTGGCCAATTTATTGCTGCCCTGTGCTTTATAAAGGGTGGTTTTCACTTGAAGGCCGTTTTTTTTCATAGTTTTTTTAATGTTGCTTTTTCTGCCTTTTGGATTCTTCTTGTCATAAATGCATTTAATTTGATAGATGTCATGGATGGGCTTGTGGCAATAACAGCAACGTCTGCAGCCTTTAGCTTTTTTGTTTTGGCTGTTATTTTTAAGCAATGGGCAATCGCTATTATATTGGCTTCATTTATAGGGGGTGTTTTTGGTTTTTTTGTATACAACCGTCCTCCGGCAAAAATTTATTTAGGAGACGCGGGTTCCCTATTTATTGGTGGTTTTTTTGCTGCTGTTCCATTTTTTTTCCATTGGGGCGAATTTCAGCCTTTGGGGTTTTTTGCGCCGGCTATAATTTTGGGAATTCCCATTTTAGAGGTTGCTACCTTGGTTGTTATTAGAACATACAAAGGGATTCCTTTTTATATCGGTAGCCACGATCATTTTTCGCAGTATTTACAGAGAAAAGGGTGGAGAAAAATGCGAGTCTTGCTTTATGTTTTGTTGCTTTCGTTGGTCGAGGGAGCTGTTGCGCTTCTTTTTGTTCTAAACCTTATCTCTTTTGGAGTTGTTGTTTTTTCCGGCGGGATGTTTTTGTTAATATGGTTTTTGGTGCTGTGTTTCGCCAGAACTGTGGCGACAAAAAACAAAAAACAGAACTAGCAACTTCTGTTGCGTTCTTGTTGCTTTCAAATTAAACATTGTTGCGCAAGCGCAATTTTCCTGAATTTTTAGCCTTTTTTTGTTGTTGCGTTTTGCCATGGAAAAAAAGTTTTGTTTTTTTTATAAATATCACCGAAAATGGTTAGACAGTTGAGCAAGTATACCTCTTTAGTGTGGTTATTTATGATAGTATGGTTAGAGGCACTGCTCAAAGTTGATATAACAATGAAGGGATTTTGAATTAGCCTTCCGTACTCCTTGGTTAATTTAGGGTCTCATCATTGTTTTTTTTAGCAAGACCATTCTTCTGGATTTCCAATCTTCAATATCTAATAAGTTTTTTAAGGGTTTCTAGATTTTTTATGTCCTCCGAGAGGCTTTTTGATTTAGGAGTTTCTAGGATTTTGGGAATGCTTTTGAGTTTCGGATCGTTCATTATAAGTTCAAATGCCTTTACTCCAATTTTACCCTCTCCTATTCCAGCATGTCTATCTTTTTTTGATCCAAGCTTTTCAACGGAGTCATTGAGGTGAATAGTTTTTAGATTTTCGATCCCGACTGTTTTATCAAATAATTTCCAAAATTTTATATATTCTTTTTTGTTGCAAAAATTATATCCGGCTGCAAATGCATGGCATGTATCAAAACATATGCCAATTCGTTTGCTATTTTTGGTTAGATTTTTTATTGACCCTAACTGCTCAAGAGAATGCCCAATTTTGCTGCCTTCTCCTGCAACATTTTCTAAGAGAAGTTTTGTGCTTCCTTTAAAGCTGTCTAAAACCTTGTCGATGCTTTTAGAAACAGTTTCTATGCATTCAGATTCTTTTGTTCCAAGACAGGCTCCTGGGTGAAAAACCAAAAAGGGTATTCCAAGCGCGTTGCAACGCTCTAGCTCAAAGATTAGAGCTTTTATTGCGTCATTTCGTTTTTTTTCATCAGGGTTGGCGATATTAATAAGGTATCCGGCATGTGCAACAACAACTTCAATTTTTGATTTTTTTAATGTGTTTTTAAATTCCTCTATGATTTCTTTTTTTAGAGGGTTTGCAAACAGTTGTCTGTTATTTTTTGTAAAAATTTGGATGCATGTACATCCTGTGGATTCTCCCTTTTTTATAGCTCCTGCAAGTCCGTCCGATATTGAATTATGTGCTCCTAATAACATTTTTACCTTTTCTTTGTTTTGGATTAGGCCTTTTTTATACTATATATTTACGACAAAATTAGTACAAAGCTTTGTTGTGCGTTGACAAAAAATAGAAATTGATCACTATTGGTGAGAAGTTAATTTTTCGTTGTCGGTATAGATAGCCTCGAGGTGGCTATCTATACGCATAATTGTTTTCGAAGGGAGTTCTATGCGACAAAACAAGTTGTCATTGTCTGTATATTTTCTTTTGTTTTTTGTGGGGCTAAATAGCACTACAAAGACGGGTCGGCCAATGGACCTAGATGTTTCGGAGAAACATTTAAATAATATTTTTGAGGAAAAAAAGGTTGTTCCAGAGCTGGATAAAAAAGAAAGTTCGGAGCTTTCATTCCAGAAGGGGGACTTAAAAATAAAGCTTGGTGGATCATATAGGCCTGAGGTTGCTTTTGGTTCAAATTTAAGAACCTTTAACGGTACAAGCGACTATGGCAAAATGTTCTTTGTTCGTCACACTTTTGATTTGAACGTAGAGTCATTTTTTGGCAAAAAGGAATATGGGCATGACATTATACAGTCAAAAGCCTCTCTTCGTACCCGTGCCAAATGGGGTAATCCTGAAAGTGTTTCAAAAACGTCATCAACACCTTCAACCATAGCGGGGGTAACATCTGTTGGTAGCCATAATCACTATATTCCGCGAAATATCCTTTGGGTCAGAGAATTGTGGGCAGAATTAGATGTGGCAGAATGCTTTAGAATAAAAACAGATAAAAGCATTTCTTTAAAGCTTGGGGCATTTCCATTTCAACTTGGTAGCGGAATGTCTTTTGGGCCGGCGTTTGCCCTAGCCCCAGGAGTTTTGGGTTCTTACTCTGAAGCTTCTATTGATCAATATGCCTATGGTGTTTTATTGAGCCTTTCTCCAGACAGGGAAGAGAAGGCTGTCGAGTTGGATATATACTTTGCGCTTTTAGAAAACAAGTCTGACTCCTTGTCGTCAGTGAGTGAAAAAATTTATTCTTCTGCTTATACCGGCAGCGACAACCCTTACAGAGGCTTTGGGCTTACAGATTACGTAATTGCGACACGTGCAAAGTGGGAAATATTTAAAAAAGACGAGAAGAGCATAAATGTTGAGCCTTATTTCTTTTTTAATCGTGAAAAAGAACAAAAGGTTGAGTTCACGGCTGATGCCGAAAGCATGTTGTCAACAATAGGCCTGTCGGCAGACTTTCAGTACAATCGCCTAAGCTTTGGGGTTGAATGCGCCGCAAACCTTGGTCGCCAAAATGTAAGAGGTTGGGACAGGAATGTGGCTGAAATAATAAACAGAGATGGAAGCATGATTGTTGTTAACAGCCATGTGTTTAGTGTTGTTGATGCTGCTTCACAAGATAGCACAACAAAGATCAAATATAATGATGCAGCAGTAACACAAGGTGACATTGATGGTGTAACAAGGACGTCTGATCAAAATTTAGAGCGAGTTGGTTCACATGCGGCTTACAATGGCCAATATCGTTTCCGTGATGCATATAAAAATACATACGGTGGTTGGGCTTTTGTTACAAATGCCTCGTACTGGGCAATAGAAAAAGAGTTATGCCTTTCTGCTGAATTTGGATTAGCCTCTGGAGACAAAAATCCAAATCAAGACATAGACAGCCCCAATGATAGTGATGTTGATGGAAACTATAAAGGGTTTATTGGCCTACAAAATCTTTTCTTTTCGGGTAAAAAAATAAGTAGTATGTTTGTTTTGGGTGGCGCAGGGCAGCATTCTCGGCCATTAACGATCCCTAATAACAATGCAACAAGGGACAAACATGCAACGTTTATTACAGGGTTTACCGATATTAGATATCTTGGTCTTGGTGCAGAATGGACTCCCGCTGATAGCAAGCGAAACCTTTCTGTAAAGCCAAATTTGGTTGCATACTGGGATGATTTTGATACAAATAAGTATGATGCATCTGCTGGTCAGTCAACAGATGAATTGGCAAGTAAGTTTATGGGCGTAGAAGCAAACACAACTGTGAGTTTTGAGCTTCTCAAAAACATAAAAGCTTCTGGTTCAACCTCTGTTTTCTTTCCTGGTACATATTATAAAGATATCAAGGGGTTGCCTCTGCCTGGAGCAGACAGCTCAATAACCATGGGTGACGCAATAGCTTTCACCTTTGGCTTTAGTGTAGAATATACATTCTAGTTTAAACAAGCGTGCAATTTTTTAAGGCCGGGAAAAAATCCCGGCCTTAACTTTTTAAAGGTTGGCGTGTTTGTGTATTTATGTGTAATACGCTATATTTTTAAGGTATTTTTATAACACAAAACCTTACACAAAAGGGTTGCTATGAAAAAGCTTGAGCGGACAACTGGTTGTGGCCTTGTTGCAGAGGCCTTTAAGGGCAAAAAAATAAGCCTGTGTGGTTGGGTAAACAAAAGAAGAGACCATGGAGGGTTAATTTTTGTAGATTTGCGCGATCGCAGTGGGGTTATGCAGCTTGTGTTTAATCCAGAAATATCAAATGATGCACACAAAAAAGCAGAAAGCCTTAGGAGTGAATTTGTTGTTTCTGTGACAGGCATGGTTGTTGATCGCTCGAAGGAAAATATAAACCCGGACATGTCAACAGGCGCACTAGAGTTGAAGGTTGATGAAGTAGATATTTTAAGTTCGGCAGAAACTTTGCCATTTATTTTAGACGAGGCCGAAGGTGTTGAAGAAGAGCTAAGGCTTCGATATCGCTATTTAGACCTAAGGCGCAAGGGCCCACGCGAAAAATTAGTTATGCGCAACAAAATAATCTTTGCTATGCGCGAGTTTTTCATGAAAGAAGAGTTTTATGAGGTTGAAACTCCAATTTTAACAAAAAACACACCCGAGGGCTCGAGGGAGTTTCTTGTTCCATCGCGGATTCATCATGGATATGTATATGCAATGCCACAGTCCCCACAGCTTTATAAACAACTTCTTATGGCAGCAGGATTCGAGAAGTACTTTCAAGTTGCACGTTGCTTTAGAGACGAAGATTTGCGGGCAGATAGGCAGCCAGAATTTACCCAGCTAGACGTAGAAATGTCTTTTGTGGACGAAGAAGATATTATAAGCGTTATTGAAGGCTTGTTGCATTACACGCTTAAAACGGCCTGCAATGTGGATGTTACAGTTCCATTTCCAAGAATGTTATATAAAGACGCTTTTGGTCTTTATGGTTCTGACAAACCTGATACTCGATTTGATATGACAATAAAAGACTTCACGTCGACATTCAAAAACACTGAGTTGCGGTTTTTACAGGATACTCTAAAAAATGATGGTAAAATTGGGGGATTTGTCTTGCGTGACTCTGGGGTTACTCGTGCAGGAATTGCAAAATGGGAGAACGTGGCAAAAGGATTTGGCGCTAAGGGCCTTTTATGGGCTAGGGTTTTAGAGGCCGGAAAACTGGAGTCTCCCGTATCAAAATTTTTACCCGACAACTTCATCGAACAGATAGAAAAAATTGAAAATAAGGCGCTAAGCTGTGGCGACATTGCATTTTTTATTGCAGGAAAGTACGAAAAAACTTGGGACCAACTTGGACGGTTGAGACTAGAGGTTGCTAAAGCGTTGAATATGATCCCAAAAGACAAGATGAACTTTCTGTGGGTTACCGAGTTTCCATTGTTTGAGTATGACGAAAACACAAAAGGTTGGGAATCGGTTAACCACCCGTTTACATCTCCGCAGGATGGATGGGAGAATATGGATGTATCTGATATTAAATCCAAGTCCTACGATGTTATTTTGAATGGTGTTGAGCTTGGTGGAGGATCAATTCGTATACATGATGCGGATGTTCAAAAAAAAGTGTTTGATTTGCTTGGGTTGGATAAGAAGCAAATGAATGAGAGGTTTGGGTTTTTATTAGAGGCTCAGAAGTATGGTTTTCCACCACACGGAGGAATAGCGTTAGGGCTTGATCGTGTTGTTATGTTGTTGACGGGCTCTGAGTCTTTGCGAGAGGTTGTTGCGTTTCCAAAAACGCAGAGAGGGTATGATCCGATGATGAATGCTCCTACCCATGTCGATAAAGAATTGCTCAAAGAATATGGGCTTTCTCTTGTTAAGGGGAAAGAAAAAAAGTAAAGCTATAGCCTGTGTGGCGTTGTCAGCATTTTTATTGTTTTTGGTTTAAGATTGGTCCCCGCATTGCGGGGACTTCAGCTTATAATTTTTTTATGTTAGGGTGTTACCGATTATAAGATTAATAGCGCTTTATGTTTGTTTAGGATGTTGCTATGAAGATAGTAAAAGTTAAAGGCCGAGAGATTTTTGATTCTAGAGGGATGCCAACGATAGCATGCGACATTTTTCTTGATGACGGAATGGTTATTTCTTCTTCTGTGCCATCGGGAGCATCTTGTGGGCAGTACGAGGCTCTTGAGTTGCGCGATGGTGGAAAAAGGCTTATGGGAAAAGGGGTTTTGAAAGCGATTAGCAACCTTGAAAGGATAATTGCCCCAGAATTATTGGATAAAGAACCTGCGGCACTGGAGCTAGACAGGATGATTATCGAGCTTGATGGAACACAAAACAAATCTTACTTAGGTGCCAACACGACTCTTGCTGCAAGCATGTCGTTATTTAAGGCGCAGGCATATTCAGAAAAGTTACAACTATTTGAGCTTGTTGCGTACATGATGGGCGCAGAAACAGTATCGTTACCATATCCTATGTTTAATGTGATTAATGGTGGTGCCCACGCTGACAATAATTTGTGTATTCAAGAATTTATGATAATCCCTACCGATGCTGGCAGTTTTTCACAGACTATGGAGGTGGCGGTTGCTGTTTTTTATGAGCTCAAGCGTTTGCTGCAAAAGCAGGGAAAGTCGGTGTCTCTAGGAGATGAGGGCGGATTTGCTCCTAGATTTTCAGACGAAGTTGAAGTTTTGGATTGTTTAATGGAGGCGATAAACAAAGTTTATGTCTCTCACAATGTTACGTGTGCAATAGCTCTAGATGTTGCGGCTTCAGAGTTTTATGACCCTTCAAAACAGCTATACAAATGGCATGGTAAATATCTTTCCTCTGAAGATTTAATCGAGTTTTATACTCAGCTTGTTCAACACTATCCTATTTATTCAATAGAGGATGGTATTGATCAGAATGATTGGGATGGGTGGGCTCTCATGACTAAATTATTAAAAGAAAAAATTATGATTGTTGGCGATGATATTTTTGTTACAAATGCAGAAAAGCTTGCCCAAGCAATAGAAAAAAATACTGCTACAGCCTCCATCATTAAGCCAAATCAAATTGGAACAGTCTCGGAGGCCTTACAAGCCGTTGCTCTATGTAAAGAGTATGGACTTGAAACGGTTATTTCTCATAGGTCAGGGGAAACGTGTGACACTTTTATAGCAGACCTGGCTGTTGGAGCACACTCTAGGTATATAAAAGCTGGTGGTTGCTCTCGTTCTGAGCGCATAGCAAAATATAACCGTCTTTTACAAATAGAGCTGGAGCTTGTCGATGCTGATAAAGAATAAAAGTTAAGATTTTATTTGCTGTCCCGTCTCATTTTTGGGGACGGGACTTTTTTCGTCTTTAAAAAGTTCGATGATCTTTTGATCATTAGTATTTTTTTGTTTGAAGCTATCTTCTTTTATTGGAGCAGCTTTTTCTTGTTTTTTTTCTCTGCTTTTAAACCTGTCTTCGAAAAAGCTTTTTACGTGTTCTTCCTCGTTGACTGGGGACTTAAAGAACCATCTAGAGATTGGGTCTCGCAGATCTGAAAAAATGTTGGCTTCGCCAAATACTTGTCTAGAGTATGCGAGCTTTTCCTTCGTAAACATACTTTTGTGAGCGTCTTCGCCTACATTTAAAATTGTTGGACAGATGAATACGGTAAGGTTGCTTTTTGTAAATACGTTTGACTTGTGCTTAAACATCCAGCCTAAAATTGGAATTTGTCCAAGGATGGGTGTTGGAATTTTATTTGTTTCATTGCTTGTTTTAGTAAGTCCGCCAAGAACAAGAACCTCCTTGTTTCGAATGTTTGCGTTTGTCGATATTGATCTTTTTGCGCGGGTTTGATTCGATGTTGTAACAAAATTGGTGACCTCTATATCGATGTCAAGATTAATCATCTTAGATTTTGGACTAATAATAGGTGTTATATTTACTGTTAAACTTGCTTCAAGTGTATCGAAGCTCACGCTTGTTCCGCCGTCTTTTACTGTTGGGCTACCAGAATCAGTTATTCTTGTTTCACCAACAGATAAGGTTGCCTTGTTTGTGTTTTTAGTTATCAAAAACGGATGGGATAAAATATCTGTACTTTTTGATCGATCAACTAATTTAAAAATTGACCACATAGTGTTATCTGTGGAATCTTTTAATGTAAATATTGCTGCCCCTGACTTTGTTGCGCTAGTTCCAACGATACTAGAATCGAGCATGTTTGCTTTTAGCGCATCTACAGCGGTAGTCGATTTTGTTATTGCCGGTGCGCTATTTGCCGCCTGGAAGTTAACCCCATCATATAGCCCAAAGTCTGATCGATTGCGTGTTTGCGAACCCAAAATCTTTTCTAAATTGGTGCTAATGTCGACAACTAAAATTTCTAAAGCAACCTGCAGCTGTGGTTTATCAAGCTCATCTATAAGCTCTTTTATTCTTAGCCAGTCATTTTTTCTTGCGGCTATTACAAGCCTGTTTCCGCTGTATTTTGTTCCGGCCCCGCCACTTGATTGTCCAGCGGTGCTTTTTGCCTCTTGTTTTTCGCCTACAATAACAACGTTTTTAAAGTTTTGTGGCGCCGTGGAGCCTCCTGATGATTGTTGTGCCGATCCAGATGGTTTTAAAATTTTTGATAGAATCGGTCCAAACGTTTCAGCCGTGAGGTGTTTTAGATGATAAATGTGCAAAATGGAGTTGCCGTCTTCCATTGGTCGGTCTATGTATTTGAGTATAAAATTTTTTATTCGCTGTACGTCTTCTTTTTTTCCCATGATAATTAGAGAATTTGTACGTTCTTCTGGTACAACCTTTGTTGTTGGGGAAAAATACAAAGAGCTTGGCTTTGTAACTAATATGCTTCTCGCGCCAACTTGTTTTACATCTTTTCCGATTAATTTATCAAGAATGCCGTCTTTTCCGTTTGTTATGAACGATGCTTGTGTATGATAAAGCGGAATAATTTCTATTGCTTCTCTAAAGCCTGTGTGATCCATTTCGTGTATAATTTTCATGGCCATTTTTATGTTGTATGCTTTGTCTGTGAGAATAATGCTGTTTGTTTTGCTGTCAAAAATAATTAGTGATTCTGGAGGTTTTGACAATATATCTTTAAGAATAACTGCGAGCGGATCGTTTTGTGGGTTTTGTTTTGGTACCTGTATGTTTTCTAGGGTGCAAATATAGCGGATTCTTTCGTCTGTTGAGGGTAGGGCGTCATAGTGCGTGCCAATGAATATCTTTAAGCTTTCTTTGGTTATATTTTTATCATTTTTAATGACAACAAATGTTCCTTTTTGTTCAATTAAACTGTATCCAGCATAATCTAAAATGGAATACAAAAGATTAAAAGCTTCTTCTTTTGTTACTGGTTTTTCTTTGAAGAATGTTACTTTTTGTGTGATTGTGTTTGGTTGTGGAAGGATTATATTTACATTTTTAAGCTTCGCTAGCTGGTTTATTATTTCTGTAAGACTTTCTTCTTCAAAATTTATATATATATTTTGTTTGGGCTCGTTTTTTTGAGAAACCTTCCCATTGGTATCTTTTTTGTTGGCGTGTGCAAAAGTAGTGGCGCCGAATATTGCATTAGCAAGATAAATACTTGTTATTAAAAGAAAATATTTTTTTCTTTTTTCCATTCACGTTACCCCGTCGTTTCTGAATTGTCTGCAGGGAATTGTAATGTGGCAATTACAATCACAAAGTTTAAAGTTTTACTATGTCTTCCCTTGTTTATATCAAGCTTTTTAACATATATTCTTTTTTCCTGTTCAATCTCATTTAGTAGTTGGGCTAGCTGCTTGGTATTTGCTCGTGTGACTTTGGCTGTTAGTGTAATTTCTGTGTAGCTTTCTTTAAGTTCGTTATCTTTTATGTCAGGATCCTTTGTGACAAGGTGTTCAATGTCCAGTTTTTTAATTGTGTCGCCAAAATACTGTTTAATTCTAAATTTTTTATCTTGTTTTATAAGATCTTCAATTTTGGATTTTTGCTTTTTTGTTTGGTCAAACTGGCTTAATAAGATTTGTATTTCTTTACGCTTGGAATTAACATCTTCTATTTGCGCTTTAATATATGATGTTTTGCTGTAATATTTGTATACCCCAAAAGAAAGGGTCAAGAAAACCAATATCCAGGCCATATACGCATAATTTTTTGTTTCTCTTTCATCAAGAGAAGAGATGGCATCTGTTATTTTTCGTAAAAATTCCATTATAGCTCCTCATCCTTCTTGACGATTTCAAGGTCTATTGAAAATTGTGTATCTTGAGGGCGACCAATTTGATGGAAAAGCTTTGTTTTTTCTAGCTCTTCTTCAAGAATTTGCAGAGCTTCAAAGTCGTGTTCGCGGACTTTTCCCGTAAGTGTTATTTTGTCATTTGTCATTACCATTTTCTCTAATTCCAGACCAAGCCCATCCCTGTCGATAGCGTCGCTTAATGCAATTAAATATTTTAGGAAAGAAGTTTTTGTTTGTCCAGAAAATGCAAACCAAATATTTCTGTCTTTTATAACTTCTTCTTTTGCAAACTTAACAATTTTTTTGAACGTTTTATCTGATTTTGACACCTTAAACTCTTTTGAAAGGGTGGCGACAACTTCGCGCTTAGAATCATCAAGAACTTTTTGAAGCCGGTTAATTTGTTTGTGTGTGTGGTAAAAAAAGATTGCAAGAATTGACAGAATTAAAATGGTTGTGGTTGTCACTTGCTTAATAATAAGGGATGTGTGTCCAGGGAAAAACTCTTTCTTTCTGAGGCTAAATTTGTCTGTTATTGGTGTTTCTAGTGCAATAGCAAGGCTTTTGATGTTTACTTGAGAAATGTGTTTGTGTTTGGCAATAGAAAAACGTTTGTCTTTCGCTAAAAGCTGAGCGTTGAACAGCTTGGTCTCAACATTTAATTCTTTTTGTGTGAAGCTTATCACACCTTTGATGTCTGCGCCTTCTCCTATGACAAGGACTTGTTGGACTTTTTTGCATTCTTTTTTTTGGGTGACGAATGATTCAATTGTGAGACCGATTGTTTGCCAAAAAGTTTTAAAAATTTCTTGCAAGGCCTTTGTTTGTTTTGGCTTGTCGCATGTTTCTATTCCAAAACGCAGAGTAAATTCTATTGCATCATTTAGTTCGAGTTTTTCTTTTTTTGCGAATTCTTTTGCTATTGAAAGAATTCCCTTTGGAATTGTTCGGATTAATTGTAATTTTCCATCTAAGATGTACGCGAGCTTGGTTTCTGAAAATCCAAGATCTAATATTACGGTTGTTTTGTTTGCCTCTTTGTATTCTGGAATCTGCATGTAAAGAGAATATAGATCAAACATGTCAACGGAAATAACAGATGGGGTTGCCCCTGCGTTTTTAAAAAGAGACATTAGGTTAGACACCTGGTTTTTTTGTACAACCGCTGTCATTATAGAGGTGTTGTTTTGTTCTGTTTTCGTTATTATGAAGTCGGCCAATGCGTTTTCTGTTGGAAATGGTATAAAAGACTCTATTTCATACTCTAAAACCATTTGGATTTTTTTTGGATTGGAAAATGGAAAGCTGACTTCTTTAAATAAAACAGAGGCGCTTGATATGGTCGCCCTTATCTCATCGTATGGGCTGGCATGCGACAAAATGTTTTTTATGGCTTTGCTTACACGTTGGTCGTGTGTGGCTGTAGTCCCTGGGCTTATTGTTTCTGAAAACAGCTTTTCGATTATCGTGTTTTTTCCCGAAATGTGTATTTGTGCAGCTGAGACACGAGTTTTTCCAACATAGAAGCCCAATACTCTCTTTGGAAAAATGTTGTATTGCCCTATTCTTTCTGGCACAAGAATATTTTTTATCATTTGCCAACTCCGCTATTATTAGCAGGAGTAGAAAAGACTTCTGTAGATTTTTGCATTGCCTCTGCTTTTCCTTCTTCTTTCCATATTTTTTGTTGTAAAAACTTATCTATGGTTTTTGCTTCGTGCTTTAAAAAGCCTGTTGAATCGAAGAACCACCTGTGAATTGGGTCTCGTTTTTCTTCTTTTCTTTTTCCTGTGTCGACAAGACTCTTTACATGATCAGCCTTGTTTAAGGTGTAATCATAAAAGCCTTTCTTGCTACCAGGGTTTAAAATTTTTGGTGAAACAAAAATCAGAATGCTGTCTTTATACCTTGTTTTGCTTTTGTTCTTAAGAAGCCACCCTAAAACTGGCACGCTTCCAAGTCCTGGTACTTGACTGTTCGTGTCGGAGATATAATTTTTTACCATTCCTCCCAAAACCAATACCTCTTCATTTCCAACGGTTGCGATAGTTTGAAGATTTTTTGTTGATTTGTTTAGATCGTCAGGATTTGCAGGCAAAACAAATTCATCAATTGATATGTCAAGGTCAAGCTGAATAGTGCTGGCTGAGCTAATTTGTGGACGAACTTTAACAGTTAGCATTGCATCTACATCAGACTTTGTTCCGGTTTTATTGACCCCTTGTACAAAGCCAGTTGAGCCATACTTTGAGTTTCCAAGAGATACCGTTGCCATTGTATTGTTTGTTGTGACCAAGAACGGATTAGCGACAACCCGTGTGTCGAGGTGTTTTTGGAGTGCAGTAAATATACCCCAAACGCCGTCAACTGCGTTGCCTACTGACAATATTGTTGATCCTTGCGCCGCTCCTTTGGCTAAGCTTATAAGATTCCCAAGGAGGCTTTGAGGGGATCCACCAGACGATGCAGCTTTTGTGACAATGTTGGAAAGTTGGGCCGATTGAAAATCTATGTTTTGGTTAAAAAGGCCTTCTGTTTTATTGTGAATTTGAGAGCCTAGTTGTTTTGTGTTAGAGATTGTTACGCTAACAATTAATATTTCAATTGCGACCTGGGGCTGTATAACGTCGAGCTTTTCAATAAGTTCTCGGACCTTTAGATAATCTTCCTTTTCGGCCTTGACCACAACTGTATTAGTGGTTGGTTCTGCTGTTATTTGCATTGGTCTGAAGAATTTATCTCCACCTCTAACGCTACCATATTTTGCTGCTGGGCTACTAGGATCAAAGTTGGTAACCGTTTTAAGCAATTGGGCAACCTCACTCGCTTTAGCATATTGCAATTGGTATGAATAAAGAGGAGAATATGGCAAGTTGATTTCTAAGTCGACATGCTCCCTAATAAAGTCTTCTATGCGCTTAATAGACTTTCTGTTTCCGAGCAAAATAAGAGAATTAGTTCTTGGCTCTGAGATTATTCTTGTGTCGTCAGGGAAGTATGCGGATGATGTTCGCTTTCCCGTTCCAAAAAGGCGTGCAGCAAGACCCTGTTGTTCCTCTGCCATGGTAAGAGATTTGTATAATTTTTTTACATCGTCAGCGTCGGATTGTTTTAACTTTATAACAGACATACTCTCTGGCATTTCTTTGTCAAGCTCGCTAATAATTTCCATTACCGACTTTATATTGCTTGACTTGTCTGTGAATATTAATGCGTTAAAGTCTGAAAATGGAGTTACTTTGGCGTGTGGGCTAATCAGCTGAGTAGCTATTGCGTGAATAGTTTCGAGCTTGCTGTTTGTAACAAAATAAACATATCTAACTTTGTTGTCATCTTCCGGTAAGTCTTTGTAATCGATTCCAATGTATGACGGAAGGGGGTTATTGTTTGCAGGTTCTTGTTGAATAATTTTATAAAGTCGTGGAATTGTTCCTGGAGCAAGAGTAAACCCTGCCATACTCAAAAATTTGATGAATACAAACCAGGCTTCTTTTTTGGTAAGTGGAACTTGTGTTTTGAATGTTATTTTAATTCCGCTTACGCCTGTTCTGCCCTGAGGCATTGGTTTTACTGCGTCGTTTGTTAAAAATGTTACATCGTATAGTCCTGCAATGTAATCGATTAGAGATTTAAGCTCAACATTGTTGAAATTAAACTCAACTGTTTGCGATGTTTCATTTTCTTCTGTGAAAGGATACTTTATGTCTTTTTCTTTGATGTTGCCAAGAAGCTTTTCTGCGGATTCAACCCTTATTTCTAGCGGGGGTGCTGGCCGATTGTTTTGTTGAAGTGTTTGGTCGCTGTTGACAATATGTTCTTTGGTCGGTAGCTCCTCGATGAATGTTAACGCTTTTTCGTTTTTGCTTTTTCGCCTTTTGTTTGATGCTTTTTCCCACTTTGAAATCTTTTTTTTGCTCTCTGTTTGTTTTGGAATTTTTGTGTGATGTGAAGATAAAGCGCTGGCGGTTGGAACAGCTATAGAGCTTTGATCGATTCCATCATCATCGAAAAACCCTAAAAGACCGCCGTCGGTGTTAGTGCTAACTGTATACGAGATTGCCAGTAGCAGAAAAACGTAAACATTGATAAAAACTTTTAAAAAGCGAACCATTCTTTTCATACTTTTTTCTCAAGCTAATGTGCTAACCCTAATCTTTTTCTTATATCGTGACTTCCTTGTTTTGCCATATTTTCTTTAAGTTTTTTGCGTATTTTTTCAAGTGTTGGAGCAGCCTGATACCTTTCTTTTAGCAGTTTAACCTTTTGTTCTTGTATTTGTTCTTGTGATTTTTTCCCTAGAATAATTATTTCTTCTTCGCCTTGTTTTTCAATTGTTAGGCTTTCCTTCTTTTCTGGTTGCTTAAGCTTGGCTAAGGTGAATGTTATTTTAACGCTGCTTCCGCTTCTTTGTATTTCTACGGTTATCTCGTCACCAACCTTCATCGCTGTTATTGTATTGTAAGCCCTTACTCTTCCTTCGTTGCTTGCAATTTCTATGCTGTTTATCGTTTTTATAATATCGCCAGATGTGAGCCCCATGCTTGGTGCAATTGAGTGGTCTGGGTATTTGCCTATTCTGCAGCCAATACTTTGTCCTTGTTTATACACAGTTGTAAGATCTAGCAGGTCTATAAACTGACTTAGCATTGGAATGGTGCTTACAAATGCGCTAGGATCGACTAAGTAGTGAGCTTCAGAGTCTTTTTTGACAACATGGTCCCACGTTTTTTTCGTTATACTTGTTTCTAGCTGGGCCTCTTTTTCGTCGAAGAATACAATTTCTTGTTGCCCGTTTGATCGAATTAAAATTATTTTATTGTGAAAAATTCTAACAAGCTGGGCGTCTTCTATAGTGTCTCCAACCTTATAATTTTTTTCCTCATGGCTTTTGTTGTCAGAAATCATTGCTATGTTTTTCGAGTCGTCATTAAATACCACTGTTCCCTTTAGTGCTATATCAAGCGGTGGTTTTATCTCGGGCTCCGGTGTTTTTGGAACCACAACAGACTTTGGTTTTGGGGGTTCTGGTATTGGGGTAGACACTTCTTTTTCTGGTCCGGTCTTTTGGGTCGGTTTTGTGTATGTGTTAAACAAGTCGTTTTCGTAAATGGCAGAAATATCAGCAGAAGGTTCTTCCTCTTGCTCGAAATGAAGAGTTTCCGGTTTTATGCTTACTTTTGCTGGTATGCTAATTTTTGTAAGGTAAACAAACATACCCGTTCCTATCAACAAAATGGCAAGCCCGCTATTTAAAATCCAGAGCAATGGTCTCATTTACTCGCTTCCTTTTTAAATTGTTCTTTCACACGATAACCTTCTTAGTGGAAGTTTGTCAAGTCAGATTGCTTTATAAAAAAAATTCATAGAACACAATTGTACTACACAAGTCTGTCTAAGGTGAAGGAATTGTTTCTAGAATTTTTTGGATTATCATGTCACTGGTAATTCCCTCAGCTTCAGCTTCGTAGGAAAGTAATATTCTATGCCGCATTACAACGGGAGCAACGGCTTTGATGTCGTCTGGGGTGACAAAGTATCTTCTTTTGATAAAGGCGCGTGCCTGTGCGGCTTTGTAGAGGGCAAGTGTGGCGCGAGGAGAAACTCCGTACATAATTAGCTTTGATAAATCATTTAATCCAAAATTTTGTGGTTCTCGTGTTGCAAAAACGATATCTATCAAATATTTAATAATTCTTTCGTCGACATAAACCTCCTTAATTCGTTTTTGCGCGGATAAAATTTCTTTTTTTGTAAAAACCTGTTCAATGTTTTGTTGTTCTATGTTTTTACCAACAATTTCTTTTTCTTCGTCTATGGAAAGGTAGTTTACAATTAACTTGAACATAAACCGGTCAACCTGTGCTTCAGGCAGTTTATATGTTCCCTCTTGTTCGATTGGGTTTTGTGTTGCAAATACCAAAAAAGGCCTATCAAGCTGATATGTTGTAGATCCAATGGTTACCTGTTGCTCCTGCATGGCCTCTAGTAGTGCCGCCTGAACCTTTGCTGGGGATCGGTTGATCTCGTCAGCCAATACCAAGTTTGAAAAAACAGGCCCCTTTTTTGTTTCAAAGTCTTGTGTTTTTGGGTTGTAAATCAACGTTCCAATCAAATCTGCTGGGAGCAAGTCTGGAGTAAATTGTATTCTTTGAAAGGATAGGCCTAGGGCTTTTGTAACTGTTTTAATGATTGTTGTCTTTGCTACGCCTGGTACCCCTTCAAGGAGAATGTGTCCATCGCATAAAACAGCAATTATTATAAAATCTATGATTTCTTTGTTGCCGACAATAGCCTTTGAAATCTCATTTTTCAATATTTGAAACGATTCGCTTTCTTCTTTTAGTTGTTCGATTGCAGAATCAGAAAACAGACTTTTTTTTGCTTGTTGTGTTTTGATTTCCATAGGGCTAATAATTCTTCATTTTACATTTTTTAACTACGAATTTTTCAATGAAATATACTACCATGTTTTTGCTTTTCAAGCAAAAAGGGCTAAGATTCTTACGGCGCGAGAGGCATTTCCGTTTTTATGTAGAAAGGTGCATACAGTTGGTTTGTATGATTTGCTATGCCGCAGGCTTTTTGTTATCCTCTGTTCCCCAATTTGTTTGGTCCTTATTTTAAAATTCAAGTCATAAGGAGTGCCCGTGATTTTGTCTGGCAAAGAGATAAAAAAAGAACTAGGAAAAAATATTTTAATAGACCCCTTTAATGAGAGACAGCTTGGCTCTAATAGTTACAACTTAAGGCTGCATAGTGAGCTTCTTGTCTATAAAGATCCAATTCTTGATATGAAGAAATCGGCAGAAACACGGGTTATTACTATTCCAGAGGACGGGCTTGTAATACGTCCTGGTGAACTGTACCTAGGAAGAACAAAAGAATATACGGAAACAAAAACATTTGTTCCCTTTTTAGAGGGTCGCTCTTCAATTGCTAGGTTGGGTGTCCAGGTGCATATTTCTGCTGGATTTGGAAATGTTGGATCATCTGGTTGTTGGACGCTGGAGATTATATGTGTAAAGCCGATTAGAATTTATCCTGATGTAGAAATTTGTCAGATTTACTTTCAAATGTTGCATGGTGATTTTGAAGGGGGAAAAAGTGTGTATCATAAGGCAAAAAAAATAATGCCTAGTCTTTTGTACAAAGAGCTTGAGTAATTTTTTATTTGTCCTCTGAGGTGTGTGGTATTTCCGTTTGAATTGGTCCAGTTGTGCTTGCGCTTATAAACTGTTGAATGTATGGGTTGTCTGATTTATGAACCGTTTTTGCATCTCCGAAGTATTTTATTTCGCCATCATACAAAAGTGCAATGTAGTCTGCGTAATTAAAAACTTCAAGGTCATGAGAAATAACAACTGAAGTCACCTTAAACTTGTCCTGTAAAGATTTCATGAGTTTGTGTATGATTTTAGTTGTGATGGGGTCTAGTCCGGTTGTTGGCTCATCGTAAAGTAGTACTTGTGGATCTCGTATTAATGTTCTTGCCAGGCCAACTCGCTTTCTCATTCCTCCGGACAACTCCGATGGATACTTTTTCATAACATCTTCTGGCAGGTCTACCAGAGAGAGCTTTTCCTTCACTTGTTTGTATATTTTTTCATGTTCTACGTTTTTTTCAAAAAGAGAAATTCCAATATTTTCAAATACAGTTAGCGAGTCTAGCAAGGCTGCAAATTGGAACACATAGCCAAACTTATGAAAATTTTCTAAACGCTCTTGTCTTGTAAGGTGTGTTGTGTCAACCCCATCGACAAGAATTTTTCCAGATGTTGGTGGTATAAGCCCTATGATTTGTTTTAGCAGTACGGATTTACCTTCTCCTGAGCGACCAATTATTACGGTCATTTTATTGCTATTAATTTTAAGGGTTACGTCTTTGGTAACAACTTTATCGTCGAATTGTTTTTTGAGGTTTATAAGCTCTATCATGTTCTTCCTCATTCTCCAAAGATTAAAATTGCGAGGAAGTAGTTTGATATCAGGATCAAGATTGAGGAGATAACAACGCTTTTTGTTGTTGAAAGACCAACACCTCTTGCTCCCCCTCGGGTTGTATAGCCTTTGTATGTTCCGACCAATGAAAATATGAATCCGAACACAGCGGCTTTAATTAAGCCGCCAACGATGTCTCTCAGTTCGATGTACGACTGTATTTCAGTGATATATTGTTCTCCGTTCAAACTAAGAACATATACACATATGACGTAGCCCCCGGCAATTCCACAAATCATTGCAAATAGTGTTAGAAGGGGAAGAATTATTGTACTAGCTAAAATGCGAGGGATAACAAGGTATTGAAACGTGTTTATACACAAGGTTCTTAAGGCATCAATTTGTTCTGTGATGCTCATTGTTGCCAATTCGGCTGTTATGGAAGATCCTGCCCGTCCGGTTACCATTAGTGCTGCCAAAACAGGCCCAAGTTCTCGGGTTAGGCTTAATGCAACAATTGGCCCCAAGTAACCTTCTGCGCCAAAGCGCTTAAAGCCGGTATAAGATTGTATAGCTAAAACCGCTCCTGCGAAGGTTCCAGTAAGTATTACAATGTTTAGTGAGTTAACACCAATGTGTTCCATTTGATAGAAGAGTTTTTTAAACCTTAGCCTTGTTGTGAACAATGTTTTTGCGGCTTCTAAAAAGAACACAGAAAATTCACCAAGAGCTGTACATGTCCGTATTGTGGACTCTCCGATTTTATTAACGAAATTTATTAGAAACACGTTCTTCCTTTTTTAATTACCTCTTTATTTGCTGTTGTTTTTCAATTGGTGTTTTTTTTACATAACGAGATACATCAAGACCTGACGTTTTCATAAGTGCAAGAGTGAGGGAGCCAAATAAAAATATTCCTCCCAAGACCCACGTTATTTTTTGGAAGAGGTCTTGACCGCCTGAGCCGCCAAATAACATTTGTGTTCCGCCTCCCATTGAGCCTAGCCCCATACCGCCTTTTCCCTTTTGTACTAGAATGAGTAGTATCAAAAGAATTGATAACACTATAAAAAGTGTTGTGAGTAAACCATGAAGCATCATAATTTTAATCTCCGAGAGTTAATTAGGTTGTTTATTTTTATACCATATCTATGATAATACAATTTTTTTCAATTCTTGAAAATCTAAGCTTGCACCACCGACTAAAAAACCATCAAGAAAACCAATACTTTTTAGATTTGTACTATTTTTTGCGTTGACGCTTCCTCCGTATAGTAATGCATAATCTTCGATATTATACTTTCCTATAAATGTTTGAAGCCACTTGAATGTTTCTTCGAGCTTTTTTATTGTCGGAACTACTCCTGTTCCAATGGCCCACACTGGTTCATATGCTATGCAAAATGGTCTTTCTGTGGACCTGTTTTCTTTTATCATATTCAATACCGGCCCAAGCTGTTTTTCTAATATTTTTACAGTTTGTTGTTCTTTGTGCTCTGCTGCGGTTTCTCCGATGCATATTATTGGAATAAGCTTATTGTTTATTAATTGCTTAGTTTTTAAAACAACTTCTTCTATCGTTTCGTTAAAAAGTTGTCTTCGTTCGCTATGTCCTACTATGCAAAAAGTACAACCAACTTCAGCTAGAGTTTGTACAGATGTTTCACCTGTGTAAGCACCACATTCAAAGCCCGAGCAATTTTGTGCACCGATGAATGTCTGCGCGTTGTCCAGTTCTTGTACTACGAATGGGATCGCTGCAAGCGATGGGCATAGAACGATTGGAATGTTTTTTTCGCCAAGCTCTTTTAATTCTTTGTGGTTGTTTTTTACAAAGTCGACTGAGCTTTTTAGATTTTTACACATTTTCCAGTTTGCTACAAAGATATGTGATCTCATTTTTTGCATTATGTTTCCTTATTCTCCCTATTTTGTATGTCATCATGTTTTATCACATTTTGCGCAAAATTACCATTTTGCGTGTTTTTAATCAAAGCCATATCGATTTTTTAGTTGTTAAGAATCAACCCAAAACAAAATAAAGTGTATTTCGCACACTAAAACTATTTACAGGCTGTCAATGATTTTGGTATTGTGATAGAGAAAAAAGGGGCTTTAGAAAAGGGGGGACGTATGAAGTTTTTATATTTTAGTCTTGTGCTTTCTTTGTTGGTTTTTAGTTTATTTTACTGCAGAACGGCTTATGCGCCAATTGTTTTGCCAGAAAAATCGCTTGAAAGAGAGTATCGATTTTTAATGATTGACTCTGAGGGGTCAAGAACTCCGTATGCTTATAGAACGATCATCGAAGCTACAAAAGCACAGGGAGTAAGGGTTGACTTTGTTGATTTTTACAACGTTCATGAGAGTGGAGAAGAAATCGCGGGCAAATATGATGGTATATATTTGGTTTGTAATAATAGCTTTGTTGATAATCGTGAACATTGGCTGGTGAAAAAAATTGTGGAAACGTTAGCGGAATTTTCCAGAAGAAAAAACAAATTTATTGGATTGTTTATTCCGGGGGCAAGTGTTGTTGAAGAGTCTGTAGCTTTTTTTAAGACTTTAACTTTAGACATTCTTTTTCCTGTTGTATCAAGAACAAAGCCAGGAGTGCGAGACGAAATGGATAAGTACTTAAGGGGAGTTTTTAGGCCGGCTAATCTTATACGAAATTTTGACACAGCTTTGTTGCCTTTCAATGCTAAAAGAGAGCTTGCTCCTTATCGGTCTGTTCAAACAATTGAGGATGAAACAATTATTTCAGCAATTTTACCGTTGGAAGAAAAAAATTATCCGCTTGAATATATGCAGGACATGAATTTTGGTTTTTGTTTGCACAGTCGGGAAATGTCAAATACCCTTTTAGTTAGCAGAATTGGTGTTTTTAAAGGGGCGGATCCCGAGGAAGAGTGGAGATACACCCCATTTGATTTGAGAGTAAAAGATAAGTTTGTAAGGGCTGTTGTTGCAACAATTCATGATGCAATAGAAATACATAGAAAAGATGGTTTTAAAGAGGCAATTTCAACAAAGGTAGTCGTTCCAGAAATTATCACCTCTGAGTTTATGAAAAAAGAGTTTAGAGAAGCCAAGGCCAGGCCTGCGCCTCCTCGGTACAGGTGGGTTGAAGAGGAAAAAGTTTTTGCGTTGTGGTCTGATATTTATCAGTACAGAGGTATTGAGAAAAAAGCAGCTCAAGATGTTTTTGATTCTGGTGCAAACGCCCTCTGGTTTAACTTTAATCCTTCTATATTTCTTGGCGACAGGGGTTATGCTACAAGGTCAAGAGAAAGAAACTTTGAAACAATAAGAACGTTTATGTTTAATCTTAAAAAAGTCTATGATGGTATGAATAGGCCTGTTCCAAGAATCTTTTTGGGTATGGAGTTGATGAATAATTTTCACAAGGCTCCGGTTCCAGAAAAGGCAAAAGATATATATGGGTCTGAGTATAACGGCAAAGCAGCTTCCCCGTTGGATTACAAGCGGTTGTGGGTAAAGGAGTGTGTAGAACCGTTGAATAGGTTTGTTGATATTTGGAACTCTGATGTTGGCAACGGTATTCCATTGTGTGGAGTGTTTTTGGACTTTGAAATGTATCCATCTGGAAGCCTGGGCAACTATACAGGTATTACAGATTTTTCTGATTATAGTTTTAATCTTTTTTCAAAGATGAAGCGAGGAGCTGTTCGTTTACCGGTAGGATTTGATGAAAAAATACACTATCTATACGACAGAAGTTTATTTGATGATTATTTCAATTATTTAAAAAGTGCGTCCTTTGGCATTGGTAGGAATTTATTGAGAGAGTTTAAAAAAGCTATTCCTGGTTGTATGGTTGGGGTTTACAATGTTGGCCTACCAACAAATTGGTTTTACTTAGGCTTGTTAAGAGGCTTAAGTTCGCAACGGAATCCGTTGCTTTATTTCTCATTCAATAGGGATTTTTACTCTCATAAAAAGTGGCTTGAGGATCGTGGTATATTTGCTTATCACGCACCGGTGTTTATGTTGTCAAAGCTAGAAAAAGAGGAAGACTTTGAAAAGATTAGTGCTTTTTCTTCTTACAATGATGGAGTTTGGCCTAACCGTTGGTGTTGGGTAACAAAAGGGTTTGACCCAGATGCATGGTATAGACTTGAGGAAAGTTCTTTGCCATCAGAGGTTATTACTCGCGGAGTCAGAAAACAGGCTATGAAGATGCGTGGGGCTCCGGTTGTTGCCGTTGAAGAGCATCGCGAATATAAAGAATAAAAATACGTGCCCCGTAAATTTGATTTCACGGGGCACGGTTAAAGTTAGTTGTTTTAGCTTAAATTAAATAACCATTATTAGTTTATCGATATTTTATCTTTGGCTATATCAACTTTTATTTTTTTTGAGCTTTGATCTTTTAGAATGTATTGGGATAATGGGACACTAATATAATCTTGAATCGCTCTTTTTAATGGTCTGGCACCAAATTCTTTTACGTAGCCTTTTTTTGCAATAAAGCTTAGCGCTTTATCTGATACAGAAAGATCAATTTCCTTTTCTTTTAGGTTTCTAATAAGTCTAGCAATTTGTATGTGTGCAATTTTTTCTACATCTTTTTCTGTTAGCATTTTGAAGAATACTGTTGCGTCGATTCTGTTTAAAAATTCAGGTCGGAAGTGTTTGTTTAGAAGTTTTTCAATTTCTAAGCGGACTTTTTCTGTTATTGATTTTGATTCTAAAATGATGTCGGATCCTATATTTGATGTCATAATAATTATGCTGTTTTTGAAGGAAATTTTTCTGCCTTGCCCATCGGTTAGATGTCCCTCGTCTAAAATTTGTAAAAAAATGTTAAAGACTTCTGGATGGGCTTTTTCTATTTCATCAAACAAAACAACGCTATAAGGATTTCTGCGTACTTGTTCGGTTAACTGTCCTCCTTCTTCATAACCAACGTATCCTGGGGGTGAACCAATTAATCTGGCAACAGCATGACGTTCCATATATTCTGACATATCAATTCTAACGAGCTTGTTTTGGTCGTCGAATAAAAAGTCGGCAAGAGTTTTTGCGATTTCTGTTTTTCCAACGCCTGTTGGCCCAAGGAATAAAAATGATCCGATTGGTCGGTTAGCATCAGAAAGTCCTGCTCGATGAATTTGGATTGCATTGCTAACCTTTTCAACGGCCTCATCTTGGCCAATTACGTGCTCCTCCATATATTTTCTCATTCCAAGAAGCTTTTCCGTTTCGGATTTTTTTAGTTTTGTGACAGGAATTTTTGTCCATCGGGATAAAACTGTTGCAATGTCATTTTCATCAACTTCTTGTTTTATAAGTTTTGTGTCCAACTTTGAGAGCTTGTCCTGTTCTTTTTTTAGTTCATTTTCTAGTTTTGAAAGTTTTCCATATTTTATTTCGGATGCTTTTGCAAAATCGCCTTCTCTTTCCGCTAGGGAGTATTCATAATTTGCTACTTCTATGTCTTCTTTTAGTTCATTTATTTTTTCAAAAGGGACCTTTTCGGCTTTCCATTGAGTTGCAAGTTTTTGATGTTCCTCTTTAAGATTCGCGAGTTCTTTGTCCAGTTCTCCTAATCGCTTTTTGGAGGCCTCGTCTTTTTCTTTTGAAAGGGCGACTTTTTCAATTTCAAGTTGTCTCATTTTGCGATCGAGCTTGTCTATAGACTCTGGTTGTGAGTCAATTGACATTCTAACCATTGCAGCGGCTTCATCTATCAAATCGATTGCCTTGTCTGGCAAAAAGCGATCGCTTATATGTTTGCTTGCCATTCTTACTGCGTCTACAAGGGCCTGGTCCTTAATTCTTATTCCGTGGTGCAACTCATATTTTTCTTTAATTCCGCGCAATATTGAAAGGGCGTCTTCCTGCGTTGGTTCTTCAATGAGCACAGGTTGGAACCTTCGTTCTAGTGCTGCATCTTTTTCTATGTATTGTTTGTATTCTTTCAATGTTGTTGCGCCAATGCAGTGAAGTGTTCCTCTGGCTAATGCTGGCTTTAGAATGTTTGAAGCGTCCATTCCTCCTGAGCCCGAGGCTCCAGTTCCAACAAGCATGTGTAACTCATCTATAAACAAAACAATTTCTCCGCTGCTTTCTTCTACAGCCTTTAAAACGCTTTTAAGCCTGTCTTCGAATTCTCCTTGGTATTTTGCTCCTGCAATTAAAAGCCCAAGGTCTAAAGAATAGATTTTTTTATTTTGCAAACTTTCCGGAACATCGTTGTTGATAATTCGTTGTGCTATGCCTTCGGCGATTGCTGTTTTTCCAACACCAGGTTCTCCAATTAGCACGGGGTTATTTTTTGTTCTGCGTGAAAGAATTTGCACCACCCTGCGAATTTCTTCATGTCGGCCTATAATCGGATCAAGCTTTCCTTCTTTTGCTTGTTCGGTTAAATTTTGTGCGTATTTGTCGAGAATTTGGTATTTTTGTTCGGCTTCTTTTTCTGTTACCTTTTTTCCATTGCGTAAAGATGTAATTTGTTTTAAAACCGCTTCTCTTGAAAATTTAGATTGTGCAAAAAAATGTCGAATTGTAGTTGGCATACTTTCTGTTGTTGCCCATTGCAATATAAAGAGTTCAAGGCTTATATAAGTATCCCCAAAATGCTCAGCTTCTTTTTTGCACGCATCTATAAATTTTTGCATGGTTGGGTCAAGGGAAAGTTGTCCGTTTTGTATTTTTGGAAGAATGGCGACTTCTTTTTTTACCAGTTCTTGTAACTCTTCAATTGGTATTTCTAATACCTGAAAAAAGGAGCGACAAAATTCATTTTCTATTCCTGAAGCAATTGTGTGAAGGGGTACAAGGGTTGCATTTTGTTTTCCAACAGCGAGCGCTGCGCTGTTGTTTAATAGTTCTTTGCTTGAATCTGTAAAAATATCCATATTCATTTTAATTCCTTTTTTTTCAAAGCTCGGTGGTAACTTATTGCAAAGTGGTGGGCATAATCGCGTAATTGTATTAACAATTTACCTGTACTACTGTCGAGATTTAACTTAAATCCTTTTGTGTGATTATCGCTAAAAATGATTTCTTCTTTTTTTGCCAGGCTGATAATGGGCCTATTTTTTATAATCGATGTTATTGCGTTTCTTTGTCCTTTGCCGCCATCAATTAATATTACATCAGGAAAATCGTTATTTTTATATCTTCTAGATACAATTTCGATAAGGGCTTTACAATCATCTTGGTTTGTTAGTGATTTAATTTTGAATCGACGAAATTTGTTTTTTTCAGGTATTCCATTGTTGAATCTTATACAGGAGCCCACAATGTTGTGTCCTTGAAAATGTGAGATGTCGAAACAGTCAACTGTGTTTGCGGGTTTTTCTAATTCTAAAATTTTTTGCAGCTGAATGGCAACGTTTTCTGGCTCTACTGATAGGGTTTGTTTTAAAATTTCTTTTTCGAATTTATTTTCTGAAAAGCGAGTTTTAATGTTTTCGTGAATTGATTCGAAATGAATTAAAATTGTTTGTAGATATTTAGCTTTTTCAAATTCAAGAGAGTCGTTGTGTTTTTTGATACTTTCTTTTATAAGTTTTGTAGCTTTTTTGTATTCTCCTTTCAAAGCTTTTTTTGCAAGGGAAAACCTAAAAAGATAGCCCTCTGTGTCAAATTCTTTTAAGCATGTTCCAGCACAAATATCAAGGTGATAGTCAAGGCATCCATTATCTAAGCGTTTGTTACATAGTTTTAGTCGGAAAGTTTTTACCAGAAAGTCGTATATTTTTCTAGCTTCTTGTTTTTTTAAAAATGGGCCAAAATGTACTCCATTTTCTTTTTTGTTTCGTACAATCTTTATTTTGGGCAGGGTAGAGAGGGTGAAAATTATGTAGACGAATGGTTGTCCATCTTTTAACAAAATATTATATTTTGGTTGGTGTTCGAAAATTAGCTTAGCTTCTAATAAAAACGCTTCAATTTCATTGTGTGTAACAATGTGTCCAATTTCACATGCTTCTTTTATCAGCGATTTTGTTTTGTAGTCTTGATCTTTTTGAAAGTAGCTTTTTACTCTGTTTCTGATTGACCGAGACTTGCCTATATATATAATTTTCCCAGCCTTGTCTTTAAACAAGTAAACTCCGGAAAGCAAAGGAAGATTCTTTAACATCTCGGTCATTTTTTTACCCTGAATTTTTTGTATCCATATTAAATAATCATAGGATAAAAATAGAATTATTTTAATAGGGGCCCCAAAGAAATTTTTCTTTGGGGCCGGTTATTTGTTAGCTTCCTAAGCTTCCACCACTTCCTAGACTGCTACTACCCAAGGAGTTTCCTGTTCCACCTTGTGACCCGGAGCTGTCGAGAGATCCTGAACCACCTAGGGATCCAGAGCCATCAAGAGATCCCGAGCCACCCAGGCTTCCACTACCGAAGCCTGAATAATCGCTTCCGGTAGAGGTTGACAGCTGAACTGGGGTGGAATTTAGCTCTGTTCCTGTTGTTCCTCCAAATCCACTTCCACTGGTGCTATTGCTGCCCAAGGCGTTTAGACTACTTGAGCCGCCAAGACTTCCAGAACCACCTAGAGAGCCTGCGCCTCCTAGGCTGCCGCTACCGCCAAGACTGCCTGAACTGCCTAGCGAGCCGTCTCCACCAAGGCTGCCCGAGCCACCGAGAGAGCCATCTCCGCCAAGACTTGTGTTTCCGCCAAACCCTTGACTATTTTGTCTTTGTTGTATGCTTTGTTGTGCTGATGGACTCGGCTCTGCGTCAGGGAATTGACTTCCGCCGCCAAGGTCCGGTCCGCCACCATCTGTTGAGATCGTTGTTGGGTTGGTTGGTATAGGTGGCACAGAGGCTTCTTGTTCAGCCTCTAGCTTTGCTTCGGCCTCTTCTTCTTTTTTTTCCTCTGCGGCTTTTTTCGCGGCGGCTTCTTCTTGAATCATGGTTGAATACACGCCGATGACACCGTTTATTTGGGCCATAAGATTTTTTGAAGGACTTCCAATTGTGCTTGTATAGAAGTCTAGCTCTTTGTATCCCTCAAAGGCTGTTTTTGAGTGTATGTTGTCATAAACAAATCCTGTTACGAGACTCATGGCATATTCTGAATCGGCGGAAAATTGCATTCCTATGTTGTTGATTGGTGTTGTTTTTCCAAGCTGTTCTTTTCCTTGTGACATGACAACAAAATCATAAAGATTTCCAGATTCATTATCGTAAATGTTTTTCATTATTGATGGGCTTATACCTGCAAGTTCTTTTGCTGTAGCTGGAAGTTTAAGTTCTTTAACAGGTGTAATCGTTTTATATATAAAGAAACCTTGTTCTATGTTGTTTTGGCTTGCTGGCAACAGTGTTAGTTTTCCAAATGAGAATGGTCCCATTAGACTGTTAATGTATTTTTTTCGTTTGTTTTCAATTGCTGTTAAAATATTTTGATCTATATTTACGTGTTTTGTGGTATACGACGCTAAAATGTCTTTGCATATTGCTATTTTATCTAGAGCGTTCAGGCCGTGCGCAATTTCTGTAACCAAACTTATTATGCAATTGCTATTTTTTTCTACTGGAGATAGCCCGCTGGAAACAAGATTTTTATTTTTTTCCTGACCATATATGACATAATCGGTTTCTGGGGTACCATTTACAGGTAAAAGGTTGGTGCTATTTGTTGTATATATAAACTGTTTTTTAATGATGCTATACCTTCCAAGAGAATTTAATGATATTTTGTTTGTGGATGGATTAAGCATAATATCAAGCTGTGCCTTTGCTATTTTTTCTCGTGTGCTTTCTACTCGATAGCCCATGTTTTTTCTAACGATTGTTGGTTTTTGTGTGTACGGTTTATTGTTTAGAGAAATGATTTTGAATTCGATTGCGGCGCCAGAATATACTATTCCTAAATTTGTCTGATCTGTTTCGGATACTTTTATCTCTCCTGAGGTCCATTTTGTGCCAGGATTTTTTTCGTCCCATAGCGATGCGCTAAGGTTTGTGCCATTTAATATAATTTTCATGTGATACCAGTGTCCAATATTCAATATTGGAACGTTGCTCTGGGATATTCCACTATACCAGCCGTTATTAAATGTTTTCAGTTCAGATTCATGTTCATACAGGCCTATTTTTGCTTTTAAGTCAAATGATGAGCGTGTATAAGTTAGAATTTTTGATAGTTGTCCGGTATTAAGATTGCCTTTGTGAGTTTGTAGAACTTGTTGTTTTCCTATTGGTGTTCCTCCAACCATAACTCCAATGTTGTGTTCGTTGAGTAGTTGTATTGGCCGCCATGCAATTTCGACTTCGTTTATCGGTTTGTCAAATTCTTTGACAGCTCTTTGTAGGAACCAAAACTTGGCTTCTCCTGGTACAAAAGTTACACCAGATGGCCCATCAACAGGTTTCATAATATGTGAGACTGCAACAGCCAACTCTTGACATGGAATTCCTCGGGCGTTTGAGTATGCAGCGAAGCCTTGAGATGGATTTAAGTCCCACCAGTCTGTTTTTATCCCATACATGTAGCCTAAATCGCCAGGGCTAATTCCTTTTGTGCTTCCGTATGTATCTGTAGCTAATAGTGACATATAAAATTTACCCAATGCGTTTTCTTGTGATTCTTTTTGTGTGTCGAACATATTATTTAGAGAGTTTTGGAAAAAACCTAGTCCGCGTGTTTGATTCGTTATTGTTTGTGAGTATTTCTGGTAGAGCTCGAACAGCGCAGCATCCTGTTTCATAGGAATAAAGGCTTCGTTGTTAGCTATATATGTTTGCAAGTTTTCAACCTGCTTGTGTTCTTGTTTCTTTTCTAAAATGGCGTATTCGTCTTGTTGGTAAGAGCCTACAAGTTGTGGTAGGGTTGTGATAATTAAGAACGCCAGAGACGCACCCCCTGTTTCTGGTGCAAGCGCAACCATAATAACTGTGAGAACGATAGCGTTCATTGTTCTTTGGTGGGAGTCTTCCCAGTTTTTTGTTGATAAATACCAGCTTTCGCCTTTGCTTGTAGAAAATCCTCCAGCTATAAATCCTATATCAAAAGCCATGCCTTCAACTAGGTACTCTACAATTTGAACAACGGCGTTAAGAAGGTAGGCTAGAGCTTTTAGTGCATCATCAAGTATTATTAAAAGTCCGTGAAGGCATATGGTAAGATCGCTCAAAAATGTGGCGGCAAGCTCTTCCAGTGCGCTTAGAAGCCCTCCGCCGACGTCTCCTAGTGCCTTGAGGAAGTGGCCATGTACAGCATCTAGTGCTGCTTTTGTAAGCCCCCTAACAAAATAGCCTGTCATTTTTACAAAGCCTTTTCCTGTGTTGTAAAGGATTTCGGCCATTGTTTCAGAGCTTTCTATTATGGCCTTTCCGACCTCTACGACAGCCTCATATATGTCGCCTAAAACGGGGGCATTTTTTGTCCAGTTTGCGGCGTCTTTCAGTCCGCTTGCGCAGATGTCTGCATCCGATTTAATTGTGCTGGCGATTGATTCTGCTTCATTTGCAATTGCGTCGCCTGCATCAACTGACACATCCCCGATCCATGAGCCTGCTGTGCCGGCCCATTTTCCCAAAAAAGAATTTGATATTGCAGAGCCGAATGATTCTGCTGGGCCAGATAGCACGTCTCCAACGTCATCA
>Ga0257119_1000107_pt1 | contig 94689 bp, 86 predicted proteins | sample SI112_200mmetaG_FD_190179 | JGI IMG/M metagenome (GOLD analysis project Ga0257119, IMG submission 190179) | Marine microbial communities from Saanich Inlet, British Columbia, Canada - SI112_200m | ecosystem: Environmental > Aquatic > Marine > Inlet | place: Canada: British Columbia | collected... | reverse complement strand
CATCAATGAGTCCCATCTGAAGTCCGCCATAGATTTCTCCATAACTCATTGGCGTGGGCGTGGCGCCATAGGCTTTCCATTGTTCCACCAGAAGTTTTGAGGACATCAGGCGAAGTTTTACCCCATTCAAATCTTCCATTTTATTAACTGGTTTTTTGGAAGTGATCCACATCCAGTCTTCCCACATAACTCCTAGAGGTACCAGGCCGACTCTTCTAAAGCTTTTCTCAAGAATGTTCAAGAATTTTCCGTTTTTCATCACCCATGCCAAAACCTCTGGTGCTCTTTCTTTTGGCCACAGATAGTGAAGGGCGAGGACCTGGGCTTCAGGTACAAAGGAACTGATCCATCCATAATCTGAGAATACAGAGCCTACAACACCATATTGGCAGAGTTCATTGATATCCCGAATATCCCCGAGAGAGCCGTATGGGTACACAGTAATATCAATTTTTCCGTCGGACCATGTCTTCATTTCATCAGAAAATTTTTGTCCCCAAGTGGTCATAAAATCGCCTTCAATATCTTCTGAAGCCATTTTGATTTTCACTGCCCGACCCTTGTATTCACCAGCAGATACCAGTCCCGCACAAATCAGAGACAATAAAATAATGCAAACAATAGATAATTTTTTCATGTTCAAACTCCTTTCATTTTTTTGGATGACGAATGCCGGGTATCAGAAAACTGTCCTTCTTTTAGGCGGTATCATCCAGGTTATAAATTAACTTTCATCAGGGTTTATCCAATAAGTGATCAATTTATTACTCAACAAAAAAAATGCCTTTTTACATGACATCTTCAAACCGTTTCTTTACGATAGTTGAATATGCATAATCGATCATGGTAATAAAATCATAAACCGGAAATCCAGTGGCGAGTTGAACAGCCTCACTGTAGGGTGGAAGCATGCTGCATTCCAGAAGAAATGATCTGGTTTCTGGATGTTCTGCAATGATTTTTTTTGCAACACAAAGAACTTCTTGTCTTATCGCATCACTGTCCAAGGTTTCTATTTCATCAATTGCTGCTGCCTTGAAATTTTTTTCTTCTTCCAAACCATATATCACCAGGTTTTTTTTATCTAAAATGCCAATTTTCTCAAACACTTCCGATGTCAAAGATTTAGAATTCGCAGTAATAATTCCAATTTTAGCGCTATCAGGTAGTGTCGATCTGATAAACGGGATTTGCAAAAGACTGGAAAGAAAGACAGGGATATTGACAGATTCTTTTACTTCCCTGTTAAAGATGGCCATAAACCCACAATCACCGGTTATCGCCTTTACACCTTCTTGTTCAAGTTCTTTTGCACCTGCAACCATTTTATCAATAAAACTATAGTCATGGTTAAAGATGCGTTCTCCGGTTAACCCTTCTACTGTTTTATACCTTACAGGGTAGTCATAGCTTGTCGCATTTCCGACATCACCCTGGATAAAAGGAATGGTTGTATCAAGCAGAAGAATACCGATTGCCTCGCCATAACTGGTCTGCCCTTTATTTGCTGTAAAAATCATTTTTTTCCTTTTTTATCAATTAGGGGATTGTTCATTTTTTTATTTTCAACATTTCATAATCGTTAAATACTCAATGGCTAAATGGTTTTGCCTCGCATTGTTTTTATTTTTTCATTCCATTCAGGGATTTTGTTATACTCATCTTCCCAATAATCTTGATCTTTCAATGTTTCAAGAAACTCTTTTGAGTAACCAAATCTGACCCAGTCTTGTTCTTTTTGCTCGTATAGACGTTCTTTGGCTTTCGGGGTCCGAAAATCATGTACATTATCTTCTGATGCATCTATAAATATATCCTTGGCCCATCTTTCCAAAACAAAATCTTCGGTTTCAAGATACCGTTGTTCTAATTCTTCGATAACAGAATGATATCGATCAAAGCCGTCTGTGGCAATTGTCACAACATTATCGCCCGGGCCGAGTTTCAGATATTTTGCCATTTTAATCGCACCAATAATATTTGCCATACCTGAAACACCAAATAGATCTTTATATGTTTCTGCAACCTCAGGATTGACTCCCATTTTGACTAGGACATCTATACCGTCACGCATGATTTTCAATGCTTTAACTGCGTCATCATCATGAACCAATGTCACAAAATCAGTGTTGTTGATATTTTGAATAAGGGAACATAATTTATCACCAATACCTTCAATACGGTGCTGTCCTCTTGCATCTTTTGTTAATGTCGGGCACTCATAGGGCTCTAAAGCCACAAGTTTACATTCGGGGAACGCTTTTTTCATTTCATCCCCGGCAGCAAATGTGCCAGCGGTACCCACACAAACGGCATAGCAGGCAATCCTTCCATTACCTACATCTTCCACAGCTTTAATGGCAGAGTTTCCGGTTACATATCGATGAAAGCGATAATTGGACATAAGCTCAAACTGATCCAAGGAATAATTGATTGGATTCTTTTTTAATTCAATCGTCCTGTATACCGTTAAAATAACATCAGATTCTGTTCCAGGCGTTAAGTCGAGCTCGCCCCCATACTGTTGAATTCGTTCATATCTTTCCTTGCTCATATTATCGGGCATGGGAACGATGGCTTTATAACCCATCAAGTTGGAAATATAGGCTGTTCCAATACCGAAGTTCCCGGTTGAGGGTCCGAGAATTGTATTCTTGCCCGGTTCGACGATGCCATCAACGCTGGCTTCCATCAGCATGGAATACGCAGGCCCGACCTTATGGGCTCCGGATGGAAAATCAGTGCCCAGCAGAACAACGATGTTGGCCTCTACGCCGGTTAACTCTTTTGGCAAAACGATTTTTCTCACCTGATTGTTTTCATCTTTCCATGTGATATTGAACAAATTCACCGGATCCATTTCATCTTCTTTGTGTGCTTTAATGGCTTTTTGTCTAATGTCTGAAGGTGCCTTGTCTGGATAAAGCATTTCTTCATAAGTAGGCCCAAATGGTACATTTCCCACGAGTCAATCTCCCTTTTGTTAATTCTGTTAATTTTGGTTCAACTCTGTTTGTATGGCAGCAATTTTAGTGCCAATCTAATATTTTCAAGATTTCACACAAATATTGTTGCTGTGTTTAACCAACAAACAGCTCGATTTTTAATGTGTAAATGCTCAAAGAATAAAGCTTAATATCTTTCGAGGATTTTTATTTGTTAAAAACAAATTAAATTATATATCCGTTGCAATGTCTGTTTTTTTATGGATATAATTTATTTTGATTCTCAATTTGGGAATTAATAATTCTTAAATTGAGAATAAATTCCTAAAACAGGAATTAATTTTTATTACAACGGAGCAGATCAAATGGAAACAAGCATTTTATTAACCATACAAGATACAATAATAAAATATGCCGATATTATTTCGCAAATCACACAAGCTCAAGTTGAAATAATGGATAAGAACTTTATTCGCATAGCCAGCACAGGAACATACTCGCAAAAAGTTGGGGAGGTCATGAAAGCAAGCTCTCAAATTTGCCAACAGGTTTTCCAGACTTCTGAAAGTATCATCGTTGGCAATCCACAGCAGCACCCGGCATGTAAAGGGTGCCCTAATTTGGACAATTGCAGTGAAAGGTTAGTTGTTGCATCGCCAATAACGTTTAACCAGAAGGTGGAGGGGGTAATATTATTATTTGCCATCACCCATGAAGAAGAAGTCATCATCACAAATAACCTGAAAGTATATCAGAATTTTATTAAACAGATTGCTGATTTTATAGGCATTAAAGCAAAAGAATGTAATGAAGAACAAATCAGCCGCATGTATACGAATACGCTTGCAAATATTGTGGATAAAATTGAGCAGTGCGTGATTGTATTGCACAAAGACAATACCATAAAAAGTGTAAATTCAAGCACAAAGAAGTATTTGAGACTCAGCGATAATTGTGTAGGAGAATATTTGGATCTCAAGTCTACTGGAGATGGTATTCATGGCGAGAATGAATACCGGATGAAAATACAGGAAAATGAATTTTATATCGTCGGCCAGATTTATAACATGTACATCGGGACACAAAGTTCCGTCCAAATTCTTATTTTTAAAGAGCAAAAGCAATTAAAATCAAATTCATTTGAATTAAACAGTGATTTTGGAATTTGGAGTATCGATGACATTATTGGGAATTCTAAAGCGATGGAGAAATTAAAAAATGATATAAAACGCTTTGGTGATTCCATGTCCACTGTTTTTATAGAAGGAGAAAGCGGCACAGGAAAAGAACTTGTTGCAACTGCCATATGGAAAGAGAGCAAGAGAAAAAATGAGATCTTTGTTCCTATTAATTGTGCTGCAATACCTGATTCATTGCTCGAAAGTGAATTGTTCGGATATGTAAAGGGTGCTTTTACCGGAGCGAACCCCAAAGGCAGAATCGGTAAATTTGAACTTGCCAATAATGGTGTGCTTTTTCTGGATGAAATAGGGGACATCCCGATTTATTTGCAGGCAAAATTACTCCGTGTTCTTCAAGAGCAAAAAGTGACTCGTATTGGTTCGAATAATGAAATCAATATTGATGTCAGAATTATAACGGCAACCAACAAGAATATCCCCGAATTAATTCGTGAAAATAAATTCAGGGAAGATCTATATTACAGATTGAATGTAATCCCTATGAAATTATCCCCTTTAAGAAAAAGAAGAGAGGATATTGCAGATCTGGTTGATTTTTTTATTTCAACCTATGTCAAAAAATTTGACAAACATTTTAACAAAATTGAAGATAGTACGCTGAGTCTGCTGAGGCAAAACGATTGGCCGGGAAATGTCAGGGAACTTGAAAATGTTGTAGAATATATGATTAACATGATGGATTATGATGGAATATTAAATGATAAAACCTTACCTGAAAGTATTTTCAAAAAGCCATTTTTCAAAGAAACCAATGAAAGCCCAAGAACCCCTGTTCGTACACTTAAAGAGATAGAGCGGCGAGAGATAGAAAAAGCGCTTTCAATTTATGGCAGAACAACAAAGGGAAAAAAAATTGCCGCTCAAAAACTTTGTATTTCAGTTTCAACATTATACCGTAAGATTGAACAGTGGATATGAAAAAAACTATAGAGACTATTTTATTTTAAAGAATGGAATCCGCAAGTTATACTGAATTTCCTCGTGAGTAATTATGGTATTTATGTAGCGAGGAAAAATTGAAATAGAGTCATGACTTCCAAAAGAAGTGCTGGGTGGTCTATATGATGATGCTCCAGGCAAAAAGCGCAGACGTAGACGATCTTCATGCAAGACGGATAAGCGCTGTAGAAAATTTATTAAGACAAGATTTATCCACCATAGAGTCCATTGAAGACACCATTGAAATCATTGATGTTGAAATGGGCAAAGACCCTGAGTATTTGACGGTGGGTAAAATACCCCTTGAAAGAGTGCATAAATTGCTGTCAAAGCTTGACTCCATAAGGCGAAGCAAGGAACGGGGTCCTGTTGTTTTAGAGTCTGATAATGACCTGTCCCATAAATTTATGGGACAGGTGGAATCAATTTTTAAAAATCTCCCGAAACCCTTGGAGTGGCAGTCTTTTTTGATGAATGATCTGAATATATTAACCGACATTCCCTTAACGGTCCAGAAAGAATCGGCAAAACATGATTTGAACACGGCTCAAATAAAAGTGTTGGCAAGGGCTTTTGCTATTTTCCGATATTCAATAATAAGTGAATTTATGAGTTTAGCTACATTCCTTTTACCTTTTTCAGAAAGGCTGTAAGATCCCTGTCCAGGCTCTTTGAAATCATCATTTCAGGCCGAGTTTCAAGAATTTGCTTATATTTTTTGTTTGCTCTTTCCATAACGCTCTGTTTTCCTGAGGATTCCCATTTGTCATAGGAAGTCCAGCACGAGACAGTGGGAAGCCACTGGTTTTTGAATCGTTTAAAGGTGTCGGGGTGGGTCAGGTAACTTCCGCCGGGACCTGTCTCTTTTATCACATCCAGAGACATTTCACCCTCTGAGGTATCCACCCCTTCGCAGATCCGTATTGCCCGGCTCAGCATTTCTTCGTCAATGATGAATTTTTCATAGGAGATGGTCATGATGGCATCTAAAACACCAAACACCTGTTCCACCATGTGTCCCCCTGTCAAAAGTCCCATTAACATATTCTGCATGGTTTCGTAGCCTGCTTGAATATCCACTTCCTTTGAGTCGGTCATGCCGGCCATAATCCTTGTGGGAACTTTATAAAAATCAATGGCCATCTGGAGACAGGTGGAATTGATAAGAAATTGTTCCGGTGGTGCATAGACGCAGATGGCAGTTCTCAAGTCCGCCATGGTAGATGCCGGGCAATACACTCCCGGACCACCTGGATTGATCAGCTGAATTAGCGTCATGCCGGCCAGAATTTCAGTATTCTGCTGGATAATGCTGCCAAAAAGCGTCATTGGAGAAGTCACACCTGCCATTGCACTGGGAATGATATAGACCGGCTGATTTTTTTGGGCATAGGCAATGATGGATTCAAGGGTATGTGTCCCGAATTTCAACGGGCTCAAGGCAGTTGTACTGACACCTACACAATGATGATCCTTAAGATAGGTTTCACCAAATACCATCTCAACCATTGCCAGGGACTCTTCTGCTTTTTTAGCGTTGGTGGAGATTCCAATGAAGGGTTTGTCCGTGTGTTTAATGGTTTCATAAATCATATAAAGTGCTTGCTCAGATGGTTGAACATCACTGGGTGCCACGGGTATGGCTCCTGTTAGTTTCACAAGATCACTGGCCTGGGAAAGCTTTTGAAAATTGGCATAGTCCTCAAGAAGTCCCCTGCGTTTTCCTTTGTCCATGTCTTCACAGAACACAGATCCCAGATTAGGGTGGGGTGCAATACCGTCCCCGATGGTGACGGATTGGTTTTTATTCCTTGCTGTATGCCGATAGACTGCAGGAGTCTGATCCATAGCTTTTTCCACCATGGCCCTGGGAATAAATACGGTTTTTCCTTGTATCTTTGCACCTTGTTTTTTAAAGATTTCAAGGGCTTTTTCGTGTTCAAATATAATTCCGGTATTTTCCAGAAGATCTATGCTTGCCTCATGGATTCTGGGAAGATCTTCATCTCCCACGATTTTAGTTCTGACAAGTTTTCTTGTCCTGGAATTGCAAAAGGTATTGGGAGTCATTATTTTTTTATCCTGATTTTATTACATAAAGTTAATGCCTGATCAAAAGTTGGAGTTTTTTGAGTGGACCCTAAAGTATTATGTTCCCTTCTATTTTTGCAAGGCTTTTGTCAGTGCCGGCACCACCTCAAACAGGTCACCGATGATACCGTAATCTGATTTTGAGAAAATAGGGGCATCTTTGTCCGTGTTAATAGCAACGATTACCTTGGAGGTCTTCATACCGGCAAAATGCTGCACAGAACCGGACAGGCCACATCCGATATAGAGTTTGGGGCTGACAATTTTGCCGGTCTGTCCCACCTGCATTGAATGGGGTGCATAACCTGAATCCACCGCAGCTCTTGAGGCTCCCACTGCTGCATCCAGAATTTTAGCGCAGTCTTCTAACAGTGCAAAGTTTTCACTGGATCCAATGGGCCTGCCTCCCGTGATAATGACATTGGCCTCGGTAAGATCTTTCTGGCCCGAACCTTTTTTGTCAACTGAAGTTATGGTAATGGCACCTTCTGTTGAAACCGTAAGATTGTGATCTATAAGATTACAGGTCACAGGTTTTTGTACTGCATCAAAACTATTGGGCCGTATCCCGCACACAAATGGACTGGCTGTCATTTCTATTGTGGCAATGGCCTTGCCAGAAAAGTGAGATTTTTTAACACTATTGTCTGTGAAATCCACATCCATGCAGTCCAGGGCCAGGGGGGCTTTTAATGCAATGGCTGTCCTGGCCAGAAGGTCATTGCCTATGGGACTGGAAACGCCTAAAAGGGCAGCCACTCCAAATGCCTTAACCCCTTGAGCCAGGGCTTCTCCGGCTGCTTCAGGATATTTTGAGAACTCGATGCCGGAAGCGGTGAGGTTCACAAGCTCTGTGACACCGTATTCTTCCAGACTCTTTTTGTATTTTGAGGCAAGTCCGTCCAGTACGAATCCCACAACATCTCCACCCCGTGAAGCTGCAAAAATGATTCCCAAAACACTTTTCTTAATCTTTTGATCCGCAGTTTCAATGAATACACCTATCTTTGACATGACTTCTCCTTAAATAACCTTTTCTTCTTCTCTTAAAATTTTTACCAGGGAGTTAACGATATCCTCGGTGGTTCCTTCCAGGATTCTGGCATTGGATCGTTCTTTTACGGGTTCAAGTTTTTTGAGTCGGCATCCAGCATCATCCACAATTTCCAAACTGGATATTTCAATTATTTTAATCTCTTTTTTCTTGGCTTTGAGGATGGCGGGCAGTTTGGGGAATCGGGGTTCGTTTAACCCTTTGGTTGCACCGATGATACATGGGGTTCCCATGCTTAAAGATTCCCTTGCCCCACCATCTATCTCACGTTGAACGATAGTTTTTGAACCTTCCAAAGAAAAATTCACAACTCCTGTGACAACGGGAAGGTTCAGTTCAGCTCCCAGTCTGTATGGTGTCTGCATTCCTTCACTATCCACAGATTGTTTTCCCATAAAAATAAGATCGCCTGACCCGTCTTCTTCAATTACTTTTGCCAGGGCCTTTGCAATCAAAGCGCTGGAGGAGAATTGTTCATCTGTTTTCACCAGTATGCTGCGGTGAACTCCCATTGCCATGACTGATTTTAAAGTATTTGCAGAGGTTTCATTTCCCACACACACGGCAATGACCTCACCTTCTCCTGCCTTTTCCACCAATGTGACCGCCTCTTCCACCCCATATTCATCATAGGGGTTGGCAACGTATTTTACTTGCCTATCATAGCCAGTATCATTAACAATATTAATATTTGCAGCAGTATCCGGGACATGTTTGACACACACATAAATGCGCATTGTTGATTTCCTTACTCTTTTTTGTGTTTGGTGCGGGCACAGGTTTTAAGGGTCTGGCCCGCATTGATTTATTACTTAACTCCCAGTTCAGCTTCGGCACCTTCAATAATGGCGCGTACATTTTTGAGTACCTCATCTGAAAGTTGTGGGGGTTGATAGGTCTCGAGGATATGTTTTACCTCATCGCAGGCCCGCTCATAAGCGTCTTTTGAACCGGCTTTTTCCCATCTGGGTCTCATCTTTCGATCCATTAGCTTAGGACTTGTGGTCAACCGCATGTTCTTATAGGTGGTTTCGTGGGCAAGATAATCCTTAAAGGGTCCGACCTCCTTGATCGTATCCAAAGAAAGGGTTTCATCATTGACCTCAATACCGCCTACAGCTCTTTTGATTAATCCGGCCACCTCATTGTCCAATATAAGTTGTGCCAGGTCGAAAGTAATTCCCATTTCCAGCATTCCAGAACCGTAAATTACGTTGCACCCTGACAACGCCGGTAAGAGACCTGTGATGGTTTTTTCGTGACCCGACTGATAATCGGTAACTTTGCTGTCGCCCTAGCCACCGGCTGCAAAAACGGGCAGGCTGTAATACCTGGCAAGTCTCGACACCGCGGCATTGATCAAAGCGGTTTCCGGTGATCCAACCGTGGCAGTTGCCTGTTTTAAGTCAAGAGGGCAGGTGGAACTGCCATAAATAAAAGCAGCACCTTTTTTAACCAGCTGGCTCAATACAAGGCTTGCCAGCACTTCTGCGTTTTGCTGCACAAGGGTACCTGCAATGTGGATGGGAGAGGACCCGCCTGACATAGCCATGCCGATGCAGTTGACCCCTATACCGTTCATGGCAGCCTCTATAATAATTTCACAATGGTGGGAGGACAGCTTTAAGGGACTTATTGGACAGGTGACAAAGGTAAGGAAAGGTCTTTGCCGAAATTTGTCTTCACCCCCTGCAATGGCCCAGCACATCTCCAGGATTTTGCCGCATTGATACCGATCCACAGGTCCCAGCCAGTGGTGTTTGGTAGTATTGGTCAAAGAGGCTTCAGCATTGTGCAGGGCCTGTACGGAATGGTGCTTGTCATGGGAGAGCATACACCGTTCATAGGTTTCAATATTTTCCAGGTAATCGATGAGCCGGGAAGCCATCTCTACATCCTTTTTAGTTGTTTCCCGGTGTTCGCCTGTATAGGGGTCCACAAACATAATCCCTTCACCAAAGTTAGTAAAGGTTACCCTGTTTGCCTCTAATGCCACATCGCTTTCAGGGATTCGGCCATAGGCGTGAAAGGTATCCGGAGTCGAATTGATGCACTCTTCCACCAGATAGTTGGGAAAGGTAACCACCTTTGTCTTTTCATTGACACTGGCGCCACCGATTTTAAAAATTTCTCTGGCCTCCTCACTTTCCACATACACCCCCGTGGTTTTCAGTATTTCAAGGGTCCCCAGATGAATCTCATACAATTCATCCTCCGTGAGGACGTTAAGACTGAAGCCGCCGCTTTGAAGCTTGCCGGACTTAATAGGTCTCTTCATTTTACACTCCTTTATTCAATTTACCATTTAGCGATCAATAGTCTTTCAGGTCTATACTTTGATTGATTTTCCTTCAGGGTCATAAGGAGCTTTTAAATGAATGGTGATGGGATATTTTTTATCTTCCACCTCTATTTCATAGTCCCCATCCATTATCCATTCATCCGTAATTCCTTTTTCATTGGAAAGGTAAACCATGCCAATGGAATTGCCTGTGACATGTGCATAGGAACCATGGGTGTTTTCACCAACAATTTCACCATTACAATAAATGGGCTCATCGTGGTAGATCAAAGGTTCAGGATCATCAATTGTAAAAATAACCAGTTTTTGTTTTATGCCTTCTTGCTTTTGCTTGACAAGGGCGGCTTTGCCGATGAAATCATCCTTGTTGAGCCGAACTGCAAATCCAAGACCTGCCTCATAGGGGGTTGTATCCGGGGAAATGTCGCTGCTCCAGTGGCGGTAACCCTTTTCTAAGCGCAGAGAATCCAGGGCGTGGAGACCGCAGAGCCCTGCATTAAATTCTTTCCCTGCTTCCATAAGTTTATCAAAAATGTCCTGGGCAAAGGGTGTTGGGATATATAGTTCCCATCCCAGCTCTCCAACAAAACTCATGCGCACGGCAAAGGCCGTTGCATATCCTGCATGAATTTGTTTTGCAGTGGCAAAGGGGAAAGCTTCATTTGAAAGATCCTCATCAGTTATTTTGTTCAAAAGATCCCTGGAATTTGGGCCCATGACTCCAAGCATTATATAGGACCAGGTTACATCGGTTAAAACAGCATTAGCATCTTCGGGTATATGGCGCATGATCCAGTCAAAATCCCTTGTGGTGGTTGCACCGGCCGTTACAATAAAGAATTTGTTTTCCTCCATTTTAGTTACCGTGAGGTCAGCTTCGATGCCGCCTCTTTTGTTCAGCATCTGGGTGTATACAACTTTGCCTACAGGCACTGCCACATCATTGGCACAGATCATCTGGAGAACCTTTTGAGAATCCTTGCCCTGCATGAGGAATTTACCCATTGAAGTCAGATCATAAATACCTACATTTTCCCTTACGTTCATGTGCTCTTTGGCAGAAAATTCAAACCAGTTTTGACGACCCCAGCTGTATTCATACTTGGGTTCCACTCCTTTTGGAGCAAACCAGTTGGCTCGTTCCCAGCCTGAAACTACACCAAAACATGCGCCCAGGTCTTTTAACCTGTCATGAATAGGGGTTTTTAAAACATCCCTGGATGACGTGGGCTGTTTAAAAGGCCAGTGATCCGTATAAAGGTTGCCAACTGATTCCACATTGACACGCTCTTCAATGTATTTGAGGTTGTTCTGCCATTTATTGTATCGTCTGACATCCACAGGCCATAGATCCTCTTCAGGGTAGCCCTGAACAATCCATGTGGCAAGGGCCATTCCTGCACCTCCTGCGCTTGTGATTCCAACAGAATTCATACCACAGGCCACAAAAAAGTTTTTGACTCCAGGAGCTTCCCCCAGAAGATAAGCTGTGTCTGGTGTAAAGCTTTCAGGAACAGTGGTTAGATTGGTGACACCTGCTTCAGCAAAGGCTGGAACCCTTATGATGGCATTTTGAATGAACAGATCCATCTGGTCCCAGTCTTCATCAAGCTGGGTATATTCAAAATTTTCAGGAATACCTTTAACTCCCCAGGTCTTTGCCATGGGCTCAAATCCGCCCATCAGAAGTCCTTCCATTTCTTCTTTGATATAGATATAACCATCCATATCCCTTAAATAGGGCATTCCTTTATAAACACCTTCAATGGGTTCCGTTGTCATGTGCATATGCTCTGCCGCAACCAGAGGGAGGCTTACATTCACCATTTTGCCAACTTCTCTTGCCCACATGCCACCACAATTGACAACATACTCACACTGGATATTTCCTTTATCGGTTTTTACACCGGTTACCATACCCTGGCTCATCTCGATATCAAGAACCTTAATATTTTCCAGAATAGTTGCCCCTCCCATACGCGCTCCTTTGGCCAGGGCCTGGGTCGTGTCTTCGGGATTTGTAACACCGTCATCGGGTTGATACCATACACCAGTCAAATCATCCGTGTTCATAACCGGTATAAATCGTTTGGCTTCTTCAAAGCTGATTTCTTCCATTTTGATACCAAAGGCACGTGCCATACCCAGGGCTCTCAAGTATTCACTTCTTCTGGCCTGGGTCCGAGACACTCTGAGTGATCCGTTTCGCTTATATCCTGTGGGCTGTCCTGTTTTTGCTTCCAGCCCGGCATAGAGGTCAGCTCCATACTTTGCAAGTTTGGTCAAAGGACTTGTGGGCCAAAGCTGTCCCAAAAGGCCTGCTGCGGCCCAGGACGTACCCGAAGAAATTCTTTTACGTTCCAGCACTACTACATCTTTCCATCCAAGTTCTACTAGATGATATGCCGTGCTGCAACCGACAATACCGCCACCGATAATAACTACCTGGGCGTGGGTTGGTAATTGACTGCTCATGTTTTTACCTCCTGATAGTAAAAGGTTTATATAAAACCATAAATTATAATGGAAATTTAATTATTTTTTATTACACATGAGTTGGAAAAGCAAATTGCATACCAGATGGATGTAAAATGGAATTAACTGATTTGATAGCACTATTGAGTTCTGACGATTGACAGCAAATAAAAGTTGAGTCAAATATGACTGTGTTATAATTGGATAAGGTCTTGAAATAAAAGAATATATTTTGTAGGCTCTATAATTTTTTTAATTTGATTTTTTTAATTTTCTTATTATATCAGTTGGTTGAGTGTTAAAATGCGTGTTTGAAAAGCAATAGTGAATCAATATTCGATTGCGGCAATAATAAACCTTAATATGTTGGGGTAAAAAGATACGGTAAACGTAAACTTAAGAAAAATTAATCCTGACAGGTGTTCAACTCTGTTTTGAGAAAGGGAAAAAACATTTAACAATTGTCATGCCATCACATGAAGGTCCTTTAATTTTTTTGCATTCTTGTATTGAACCGGGACAGGCATCCTTGTTTTCTGGAATACGCCGGCATCGATTTGATGTCATGGAAATTTTAAAATTAAATCTTTCTGAAAATATTTTCATCCGCAGAAGGTCGGCACCTTTTCCCCCTGCATTAAAATCATAGGGTTTTTTTGAAGAGTAATTCATTGTTTCCTGTGTGGAGAAAAAACCTTCAAAAATTCTTTTTTGGGCTTCGGTTGTGAGACCGATTCCATGATCTTTAACCATAAACTCTACTCCATTATCTTTTTTTATCACAAAGACCTCTATTTTCCCCCCATCAGGTGTATTTTCAACTGCATTCCGGATAAGGCCATCCACTGTTTTTTTCAGGGGTTCAAAAGGCATGCTGATATAAGAAGATGATTCAAGGCTTTTAATAATTGAAATATTTCTAAAAGCCATATCCTGCTCAATGGCTTTGATTCTTTTTTTAACAAATTGATCCATAAAAATATCTTTGACAACAAGATCCCTGGGATTGAAAATATCGTCAATTTTTTTTCGTATTTTGGTGAGGACTTTTTTTTCACCGGTTTCCTCTGCAATAAGGGCTTCTATTTCATCCTGGCATTGTTCCAGGATAAGGGAAAAAATTTTATGATGAAAGACCTCCTTATTTTCGACAATATCATACACTTCACCTTCAATCCCGATAATACGATCCAGGTTCCTGTTAATTCTTTCAATGGTTGGACGCCAGGTCCCTTCAGGAAAATCCGCCAACTTTTTTGAAAGGATTTTAAAAGAGCTTAAGAGAATAGCCACAGGGGTTTTCAGCTCATGGGACAAGTGGTTTATCATTTTATCTTTTGCCTTGTTAAGGCTTTTTAACTCTTCATAGGCTTTTCTCAATTCCCTTGAAACTCTGGCATTTTCAATTGAAAGGGCCACCGTGGCTGCAATGGTATTTAAAGTTTCAAGATCCGTATCATCAAAATCCCCGGTTTTTTTATTATCCGCTGCAAGAATTCCTATAATGCGATCTTTATTCCTTAAAGGCACAAGAATTACATTTTTAACTTTGTACCCAAGATTCTGGTCCCTGGATTTATATTGGTTTCTGCCATCTGAAAGGTCATTGACAATAATGGAATTACCGGTTTTAACCACCTGGCCCGACAGGAGTTCGTCAACGGGGAAACGGGCTTTTTCAATACGCTCCCTTGTGGTCGGGTCGTCGTGGGTGGCACTTAAAAAATAAAATTCTTTTTGAGTCTCATTGAGTAAAATTGTATTAGCGCTTTGGGTTTCAAGGAGTTCTTTTATTTCAGTGTTTACATAGAAAAGAAGTTTTCTTAAATCAGGGTACTGGGGAAGAACCTGGCTTATCCGGGCCACGGCATCACGATTGCGCTGGATTCTTTTTTCCATGGTCATGTCTCTTAAGACAATGATCATGCCTTCAGGATTATTGTTCTGATCCTTGTCCACTCCGGCTCGTAGCATCACATCCAAAATTTTGCCATCTTTTGTTAGCCTTTTAGTGCTCAATTCCAGGACGTTTTTATGAGCCGGCAGGGCTTTTATTTTGTCGGTCAGCTCAGTTTTAAGCAATTTGGGGACATATTGGTCCCCTTTTTTCCCTTTTAATTCACTTAAAGTCCAGCCAAAGGTTTTTGAAAATGCGGGGTTTAGATAGGTAATCAATCCCTTTGCATCCCTTACAATAACCGGGTAGGGTAAAAATCTTAAAAATCTTTTATAGTTTTTACTGGCCTTTTTTGTAACTTGACAGGCATTACTTGCCTCCAAGAGTTTGTTCTCCAGGTCTTTTATCTTAATTTTTAGCTCTTCATTTGTGGCGTTTTGAATCATGATATACCCTTGGTGAAATTAAAAGTATTGTAATTATTCAGCTCTTATGCTTGAAACCGCCCTGTCTGATGGATATTCGTTTCGAGGCTATTTGCTTAACCTTCTGCAAATATCCATCAGACAGGGCTTTGAGGATAACTTTTTTTAACGGGCTGATAATTACAAAGTATTTACAAAAGCTGTGCCTTTCCAGCAGGTTTAAAAATTTTGTTTAATTTGGACAATGGATAATGTTTTTTTTAAATGTTTCATAAGTACTTTGACTGTACTATAGTTTATGAATTATAAAAACGATGAAATAAAAAAAATGTAAATATCTGCATAGATAGATGTGATTATCAATTGCAGCAGGTATAGTAAAGAAAAATTTGTTTGATTTTTAGTTGATTTCAAGGTAAAGCCATTTCATTGGACTGGGAGTAATTTTTTTTAGATAGGTAAATTAGGAGAGAAAGCGTGACTAGTGAATCAAACGGACAAAACATTATTTTAATAATCATTTTAATACTTATACTTTCCTTGAGTTATGGTTCAATCCCTTCGAATGAATCTGTTGAAACCATTCATAAAAAATCAAAAAAGGCTCAAACAAGAGTTCATTCTGACCAAGAAGTTACAACAAATGCAAAGGAAAAAATATCAATTGCGAAAAAAGCTCTAAAAAGCGAGCCGGATTCAGTCAAAGCAAAATCTGAAGAAGTAGCTGTTCAGCCGATAGCTGAAGTTGAGAAGCCCAAAGTCGAAACCAAGCCCAAAGTTGAAACCAAGACTGCTAAAGTGGTGGAAAAAGGTTCAATAGATATTATTGCCATGAATAATCCCTTGTACCAAAAACATTCAAAAGGGATTGTGCAATTTACCCATAAAGAGCATGTGGAAAAATATTCAATTGCCTGCGGCAGTTGTCACCATGATGAAAAAGGAAAACCCATCGAGTTAACTTATGATGATCCTGTTAAGAACTGTATTGAGTGCCATAAGGAAACAGAAAAACCAAAAGGCGAAAAACTTTCTAAAGAAGAAAAAATAGCCAAGTACCATTTTGAAGCCATCCACGCCAATTGCATTGGCTGCCATAAGGATTACAACAAGGAAAAAGGTGATCCCAAGGGTAAGGGACCGGCACCTTCATCCTGCAAAAGCTGTCACCCAAAGGAATAATCAAATTATCCCTTGGTCCATAGCATGGCTTTTCTTTTTTTCGGGATTAGTTTTTGCAGGTCATCAATTTTACCAAATGTTAATATCCTTGCCATGCAATGTTTTACACAGGATGGTTCCAGACCCTCTTTTACGCGACCGGCACAAAAAATACAGGCTCTCGTAAAATTTGGAATATAGGTGATAAACAATTTGTCATTGGGAAGAGTGTGAATGTATTCTGTTACTTCGACTCCTCCCACTTTTCCGGCAGGGCGTGCGTATTCCTGTTTACAGGCAACTTCACAAGTCTTGCAGCCCGTACAATATTCATAATCGATAAGCATTCCATATTCTGACATTTTATTTATCCTTTCGTTTTATATACCCTAATGTTGCAAAAGCCATGAAGCTCTCATATTCAAGGCAGCAAGGTTGCAGCTGTAGTCGACTACTGCAAAATCTTGATAACGAAGAAGATGAGGGCTTCATGGCTTTCCCGAAGGGTAAAAATTTTGACTGTTTCATCTTTTTTATATAATTTTTATGCAACGTTAGGGTATACTTTGCACAACATACTTTTAATGGGGGAACCCAAACCACCTTTCCCTTCATGGGACATGGGGATAAGCTGGTTAACATTAACTTCCCAGACCCCAAAGAGACTTGGTTCCTTACCTTCTTTTTCCGGAAACCACCAGCCATGCTCAGCCATTACAATATCAGGATGAATAACTTGTGTGAGCAGAGCTCTAACCGTGATTTTTCCAAGCCAGTTTTCAACACAGACTTTTTCTCCATTTGATATCCCGTATTTTTGTGCTGTATCCGGGTGGATTTCAAGCACGGGATCGGTTTGCTGTTCACGAAGCCATGGTACCTGTCTGTGTTCTGAGTGGAAATAAGGCCCCATTCGCCGACCCGTACAAAGTATTAAGGGGTAATCCTTAAAGAGATCGGGTGTACTGACAGGGCTATAGGGAGGTTCCTCATGATAGGGCATTGGATCAAGTTTCCATTTTTCAAGCCAGGAGGAAAAAAGCTCAATTTTACCGGATGGTGTTCTGAATCCCGGGTGTTTATCTTCTCTGAGCAAACCTTTTTCATGCCGAAAATAAGGTCTGCTGGGGTGACCCTTGGGAGGAATCATCCAGGTCTTGTCACAAAGATCTTTATACGTGATATCTGCAGATTTTAAAAGTTTGTCAAAAAGCTGTTCTGTATTCTCATAGGGAAAGTCTTTCATGAATCGTTTGCAAAGTTCAATATTGATATCGATATCAGATTTGCATTCACCCACTTCCACCACTTTTTTAATGGCATTCAACGGCACCCACCATGCCCTTAATGAATTTTTTTCAAGAAAAGTAGCCGCAGGCAAAATAACATCACAAAGCATGGCAGTTGGTGTCATAAAAAGATCTACACAAACGGTGAAATCAAGTTTTTTAATGGCATCCCGCCATTTTTTGGGTTCCATGCCCGTGCAGGCAATGGGATTGGCAGTCTGTATCCACATGCCTTTGACTTCATAGGGATCACCTGAAAAGATCTGTTCCAAAACTTTATCCGGCTGGGCCCATGCTCTGAAATCTTTTATCGGACCATAATCATTCATCCCGATCCTTTTTGCCGCTACTTCAGGGGGAAGACTTAAGACCGAACCACCGGCATGATAGGGATAGGTCACGACATCATAGGCATATCTTGCAATGGCATTACCACCGGGGTTGTCAAGATTTCCGGTCAGACACCAGAGATGATTTATTGCCTGGGATGTAGGAATGGTTGAAGGGATGGTATCAATGGGGAGTCCCCAGTGCAGGGCTGAGGGTTTGCTTTTTGCGTACATCCGGGCAGCTTTTTGAATTTTATCTGCAGGTACCCAGGTGATTTTAGATACTTTTTCAGGTGTATACTGCTCAACATTCTCTTTATAAACAGTCCAGACTGTTTTTGCTTTTATCTTTGAACCATCAGTAAGGGATATATTGAATTCTCCCTCCATGGAAGGTTTTAACCCATATCTGTCATATGCTTGTTTTTCAGTGTCCCATACTATAGTGCTGTCTGAAACAGGGTCGTGAGCAATGAAGTTGGTCTTAGATCCGTCTTTTTTGAGATCGCTCTCTTTTAATAGAACTGGGCATTCTCCATCTGTTCTCACCAGAAACGGGGAGTTTGTCCATTTCTCAATAAATTCCGTGTTTATTAGATCCTCTTTGACCATGACATGGATAAATCCAAGGGCAAGTGCGGCATCAGTGCCCGGCCTCAGTTGAAGCCAGAGCTTTGCCCTGGAAGCAATCCAGGTACATCGAGGATCAATTACCAGAAACTGGGTCCCTTTTTTCATCAGGTCTACATACCAGTGGCCAAAGAAGCCGTCCGGACAGGTTGCAGGAAGGTTTTGGCCCCAGACGGTCACTGTTTCAGGCATTACATATTCAGGGTCATCATATCTTTTTTCGTGCCATTGGGATGCGTCCACAACTGCAAAATCCCCCTGGGTGATGGACATCATCATCAGGCGAGGCGTATAGCATGAGATGCCGGAAAGCCCAAACATCCAGTTGGGACTTCCATAGGCATAGGCCAGCATGGAAATCCAGCCACCGATATCCCGGCCTGTTCCCTGGTGAAAGATAAACGATTCCGCGCCATGATCATCCCGTATCTTTTTCATTTTTGTTTCGATCAGATCAAATGCTTCATCCCATGAAATTTCTTCAAATTTGCCTTCTCCACGTTCACCCACCCTTTTTAATGGTTTTTTCAATCTGTCTTTATGGTACATGTATTGTGTCATGGAAAGGCATCGCGAGCATAATCTTCCCTGATTCCAGGGATGATCCGGGTCGCCTTCGACCTTTATGACTTTCTCATCCTTGACATGAACCAATATTCCGCAGCCGCCATGACAACCCGGACCCGGTGACCAGGTTGTGGTTTTAATTATTTTTACGCCATCATCTTTCATGTCATTTCTCCTTATAGGATTTAAACTTATCTGATATAGCCTATCTGGGAGACCAGAGAACCATTCTTGGTTTTTTTTCAAGTTCTTTGGCCAGTTCCCTTAAATTTCCATATGACAGGCAATTTGCCATGCAGTGTTTAACACAGGTGGGGTCAAGACCTTTTATAGTCCTTTTTGCGCACAACACACAAAGCTCCGTGGGGAAGGGCAAAAAGGTGAGATATGCTTTGTCTTTTGGTAAATCCTGAACGATTTCCATCACTTTAATGCCGCTTAAAGGAGCTTCCCATCCATGTTCCTGGCAGCAGGCAACCGTGCATGCAAAACATCCTGTACAATATTCATAATCAATCAGAAGGCCGTTTTTGTTAGATTTCATTGTTTTTAACCCCCAATACTTCTTTTTTTATTCTGCATAAAAGATGCTTCATGGGTGTTCCCAGTCCGTCTTTTCCCTGTTCATTCATGGGAATCAGCATATTGATATTGGATTCAAATGTGTGAAATAAAGGGTCATCTTTTTCTTCCGGGAACCACCATCCATGGGCAGCCATAACCATCCATGGCGGAACGATCTTTGTTACTTTGGCCTTGAATCTGGCTTTTCCCATCCAGTTTTCAACTATCACCCATTCGCCATTTGAGATTTTATTTTTTCTTGCGGTTTCAGGGTGGATTTCCACTACAGGGTCCGGGTCAAGAGTTCTCAGCCATGGGATATTGCGATGTTCTGAATGGAAAAAGGCCGGGGACCGTCTGCCCGTCCCCAGAATCAAAGGGTAATCTTTAAACAGGTCCGGTCTTGAGATTGGAGTAAAGGGCGGTTCTTTAAAATAAGGCATGGCCTCAAGGCCCCAATCTTCTCTTAAGGTTGCGTAAAGTTCAAATTTCCCAGATGGTGTTGTAAATCCTGGTTTCCCATCTGATCTTAACAATCCTTTTTCATGACGAAAATAGGGTCTTGAAGCATGGTTTTCCGGGGGCAGGGCCCAGCCTTTTTTAGAAAGTTTTTCAAAGTTCATTCCAGAGGGTTCAAGGATTTCATCAAAAAGATCATGAATGGTTTCCCATTTAAAATCAGGGTCAAAGCGTTTTGACAGCTCAAAGTTAATCTCCACATCAGGCCTGCAGCCATCCACTGTTAAGGCCTTGTTAATGGTCTGTAAGGGAACCCACCAGGATCGTACCCCGTCTTTTTCAAGAAAGGTGGCAGCGGATAATATGATATCGGCATATCTTAAGGAAGGTGTCATAAAAAGGTCAACCCCGACAATAAAATCCAGTTTTTCCAAGGCCTTTTGCCAGAGTTTCGGATCAAGTCCAATACCGGATAAAGGGTTACAGGTCTGCATCCATAATCCCTTGACAGGGTAGGGCTTTTCACTGAAAATCTGTTCAATGACCTTGTCCGTCTGACATCGCCATATAAATTTATTAAAGGGCCCATATTCATCTTTGCCGATCCGTGTTTTGTCCTGGGCCTGATCTTTTAATTTGATTACACCTTCGGCTCCTGGCAAAGCATAGGCAACGGCATTAAATGCAGAGCGGGTAAATACGTTTCCACCGGGTACATCAAGGTTGCCGGTCAAAGCCCATAAAGCGGCTATGGCATGGCACAGGGGAGTGATTTCCGGAGTCATGTCAATGGGAACGCCCCAGTGGATGGACGCTGGTTTGGCTTTTGCATAAAACCGGGCAGCCTTTTCAATATCGGGTGCCAAAACAAGGGTGATCTCCTCAACTTTTTGGGGTGTATAGAAAGCACAGTTTTTCTTGAATTTATCCCATACCGTTGTGCATGCAATTGTATTCCCGTTTAATAGTTGTATTTCAAAGGTACCTGTAAATGCGGGGTTTGAGTCGCTAATTGAATATTCTTGTTTCTGAGTGTTCCAGATAATGATGGCCTTTTTTGGGTTGTCAAAAACAACAAAATTTTCCCTTGATCCTTCTTTTACAACATCAGATTCTCTTAATAATTTACCTGTGTCGTTTCTGACCAGTCTTGGGGCATCTGTAAAGGTTTCAAGAAAATTTTGGTCATAAAGCTCCTCCTTGATGATCACGTGTAAAAATCCAAGGGCAAGGGCGGCATCCGTTCCCGGTCTGATCTGGAGCCAGTGTTTTGAACGCGAGGCAAAAAAGGAAAGTCTTGGATCAATAGTGATGATTTTTGTCCCTTTTTTCATTAAATCAATGATCCAGTGTCCAAACAGGTTGTCAGGGCAGGTGGCAGCAATATTATACCCCCAGATGATCATGCATTCGGGCACCTTGTATTCCGGGTGATCATACCGACCCGGCAGCCACTGGGCAGCATCAAATACACAATAATCTCCCTGCACCGTATCAAGGGCTGCAATTCTCGGGCTGTAACATGCATTTCCGCTCAAAGCAAACATGACATTGGGGCTGCCATATGCATAGGCCAGCATGCAAATCCACGGTCCGATATCCCGACCGGTTCCCATAGAAAAAATCATGCTTTCAGGACCGAAATCATCCCTGATGGTTTTCATCTTTTCTTCGATAATATCAAAGGCCTCATCCCATGATATTTCCTCAAATTGATCCTCTCCCCGTTTCCCAACGCGTTTAAGGGGGGATTTCAATCTATCATGGTGATCAATATACTGGGTCATGGCAAGGGCTCTTGCACAAAGACGACCCTGGTTCCATGGGTGATCCGGGTCACCTTCTATCTTTATGAGCTTATTGTCTTTAATATGAGCAAGAACGCCGCAGCCACCGTGGCATCCCGGTCCTGCAGACCAGGTGGTTGTTTTAACGATATTTGTTTTACTTTTTCCCATTTATCTATTCCTGATTTTTATTATAAATTATGATAATTGAGCTCCGGCCTGATTGGAAATGATCCGGCCTGTCGTTGCAACCAGTTTTCCAAAGGTTTCAAACTTGTCTTTAGTAAAAGTTCCTACAAGCACGATGCCTGCAGCCACTTCATTGTTATGATCAAAAACAGGTGCACTCACAGCAGTGATTCCCGGTGTTATCTCACCATTATCAACTGCATATCCGTTTTTACGGCAGAACATAAGCTCTTGATCTAGCCTTTCTTTATCAAAAGATTCAATATCGCCATGAAAAAAGAGCTGATTTGATTTAATGATTCTTTGCTGATCTTTTTCATTGAGGAAGGCAAAAATAGCTTTCCCATGGGACCCGTGAGTTATGTGCAGGGATTGGTGTTGTCGGACGGTAACTGAAAGCTTGTCGTTTCCATCATATTTTCCTGCAATATAGAATTGATCATTAAAGATGATACCCAGCAATACGCTTGCCTTGGTTTCATGGGCAAGCTTTTGAAGATGATCTTTTGCAATGGCGTTGATATCAATTTTATCCCTTGCTTTTCTTGCCAGAGGTATAAGGGCCGGTCCAAGGGAATAGGTTTTTGTCAGGCTGTCTTTTGTAATTAAATCATATCGGGACAATGCCGTTAATATGGAATATCCCTTGCTTTTGTGGATTCCAATCTCTTTACAGATTGTTGTCAACCCCATATCATTGTTTTTTCCAAGGCAAAGCAGCAATTGTGCTGCCTGTTCCACTGCCGGTGATGTCGGGCTGTATATGGATTTCTTCTTTTCAAGGGTCATGCAGAAGACCTTTATAATTAAATTATTCTGTATGCAGAACACTGTTCTATATATTAGAGCAAACAGATAATCCTATGTCAAGCTGAAATATACAAAGAATTAAAATTATGATGAGTATTTTGGGACCTGTCAACATGCCCCATCCAGAGAAGGAAAGGTAAACTGACTTGAACGGGTATGGAGAAGGAAAATATTAGATAAAAAGAAGCTTGATATAGAAGTTAAAATTAAAGAAGAGAAAATTTTTGGCCAATTATCCTAAGAAAAGGGCAATTGGCCAAGGTATTTAATTTTTGTTAAAGCTGATCAAAGTACTTGGGACTCCAGCACATTTTATCCACAATGGTATTGAGCCTTTCAGGATCATTATTATGATTAAACTTTGAGAAAGCACAATCTTTTTGTGTGACCTCAGCCTTTATGGCTTCGGCGCCGACTCTTTTGGCAACTTCCAGAGAGACTGCTCTTAATTTATCCAGGGATGGAAAAAGGATGCCGTCTTTAATGTCGTCTTTACTGACAAATTCCGCAACGGCATGGGCTGCAGCAGAAAAGAAGACGGGCAGAACTTCTGTTGCACCCGATGCCACAACACCCAGTCCTACACCCGGGAAAATAAATGAATTGTTCATTTGTCCTACTCGATAGTCTTTGCCATTGTAATGAACCGGATCAAAAGGAGATCCCGTTGCCACAAGCGCTTTACCATTTGACCACTCATAGATATCTTTGGGAAGAGCTTCCGCTTTTGTGGTTGGGTTACTCAAAGGAAGAATAACCGGTCTATCTGAATTTTCACACATGGCTTTAACGATTTGTTTTGTAAATTGTCCGGGCTGTCCTGATGTACCGATTAATACAGTAATCTTTTCATTTTTAATCGTGGCCAGAAGCGTATTGTCTTCAGGTGTTTTTAACCAGGCCAATGTTTTAGGATCTTTAGCAAATTTTATCTTATAGGGTTCAAGTTCTCTGTCATTGGTTACGATTCCCCTTGAATCCATAGTGAAAATTTTGGCAATTGCATCTTTTTCATTAAGGCCCTGTTCCATGAGTTCCGTCTGGATCTGCTCGGCTATGCCAATGCCACCTGCACCGGCACCACTGACAAGATAAACCTGGTCTGTCATTTTTTGTTTTGTCACCTTCATGGCAGCAAGGATTCCGGCAAGGGCAACGGATCCGGTTCCCTGGATATCATCATTAAAGGAAATCAATTCTTTAAGGTATTTATCCCGGACAGTAAAAGCCGTTTGTTTTGAAAAGTCCTCCCACTGACATAAAGCATGAGGAAAACGCTTCTTAAAAGCTATTACAAATTTTTCAATGAATGCATAATATTCATCGCCTTTGAGGCGTTTATGCCGCCAACCCAGATAGTCTGGATCATTTAACAGCTCTTCATTATCCGTGCCCACATCAAGGGATATGGGAAGGCAGTGCCAGGGAGCAATTCCGGCACCCTGTGTATAGAGCATCAATTTTCCAAGGCAGATGGATATTCCGCCGGCTCCTTGATCACCAATCCCTAAAATTCCCTGGTTGTCGGTTACTACGGCAATCCCGATGTCCTGATCTGTATAGTTTCGTAAAATATATTCTGCATAATCAATATTGCCGGGATAAAAGTGGATGCCATTTGCTCCCCGGAATAATCTGGAGTACTGCTGGCAGGCAAGACCTACCGTGGGGGTATAGATAATGGGTAAAAACTTTGTTATATCACTTGCTATGACTGCATGGGCAAGAACAACATTCCTGTCATAAAGACTTCGGATATAAACAAATTTTTCAATATCACTTTCTTTTTGATCAACAATATCAAGACTTGACTTGACTTGATCTTCAAGGGTTTTGACCCTTGGAGGCAGAAAACCGCTTAGTTTAAGCTTCCGCCTTTCCTTAATAGTAAAGGCTGTACCTTTACTTATATTATTGAAGCGAAGAACATCAAAACCCCTCAGGTTGATATGAACCCCTAAGGTTTCTCCAAACTCGCCATACTTAAATTCATAATGATTAATTTCCATGACTAAAAAAAATTCCTTAAATTACAATTAACTAAAAAATACCCCTAAAAAAACTGTACCGGGTATTTTATCATAAATCCTAAACAAAGGGAAAAAGTATTTGAAATCCCTGGATATTTGCCATAAGAAATTTTGCATAACCCATTCCTGGATTATCGCCTTACGTCCACGGGATTTACATAACCAGTTCCAGGCCGATTGCCTTACGTCCGCTGGATGGACATTGCTACAAGCTCTATGATTACTTTCGCTGACCGCCATGAACTCGCTCATTCTTCGTTCAAACACCATGGCGGCTTAACCGCTACTGTAATCAAGAGCTTGTAAGCCCTGATCCATAATGCTCCCGTAAGGCAATCACCCTGGAACTGGAAGGTATAGCAAGTTTGTAAATGCTTTTTACAAAATACAATTTTAAGCTTTGATCATCTGTCGTAGAACATAGTGAAGGATTCCGCCGTTTTTGATATAGTCGATTTCAATATCAGTATTGAGTTTAACAATGACTTGGAATTCTTTTTCTTTGCCACCTTTTAAAACTTTTACAATTAAAAGGCCATTGGGCTTGATCTGATTTACATTGCTGATTTCAAAGGTTTCATCGCCTTTAAATCCCAGGGATTCAAAAGATTCGTTCTCTTTGAAGATAAGTGGTAAAACCCCCATACCCACAAGGTTGGACCTGTGTATTCTTTCAAAAGATGTGGCAATAACCGCCTTTACCCCTAAAAGAATAGTGCCTTTGGCTGCCCAGTCCCTTGAAGATCCGGTTCCATATTCCTTTCCGCCGAAAACAAAAAGATCTGTTTTTTCATCCTGGTATTTTTGAGAGACATCAAAAACATAGCCTTGTTCATTTTCAGGAAATTTTAAGGTCAGTCCACCGCTGTCAGAGACAAGCTGGTTTTTTATCCTGATATTGGCAAAGGTACCTCGCATCATTACTTCATGGTTTCCCCGGCGGGATCCATAGGAATTGAATTCCCAGGGTTTTACACCCTTTTCAATTAGGTATCTTCCAGCGGGATAATCAACAGGAATGGCACCGGCTGGAGAAATGTGATCTGTGGTGACGGAATCCCCCAGCACAAGAAGAGCTCTGGCATCTTTGATATTCTTAAGATCCGGCAGATCCAAGGGAAAATTTTTGAAAAAGGGTGGTTTTCTGATATAGGTGGAATTTTTATTAAATTTAAAGGTGGTGCTTTCTTCCACATCAAGTTCCTGCCAAAGCTTGTCCCCCTTGAAAATATGGGCATATTGATCTTTAAAAAATTTCTCATGAACATAGGTTTCCACAAAATGATTTATCTCCTCAGCCTCAGGCCAGATATCCTTCATAAAGACAGGGTCACCTTTTTTTGAAATCCCAAGGGGTTCGGTTTTAAAATCAATATCTATTCTTCCGGCAATGGCATAAATCACCACAAGGATGGGTGACATTAAAAAATTGCCTTTAACATCCTGGTGTATTCTTGCCTCAAAATTCCTATTACCCGAAAGAACGGACATGACATCCATATCATTGGCTTTAATGGATTCTTCAATAAAAGGATCAAGTGGGCCGCTGTTTCCTATACAGGTCATGCATCCAAAACCCGTATTGTTAAATCCAAGCTCCTGGAAATAGTTCATTAGTCCTGAGCCTTTCAGGTAATCCAGGACCACTCTGGACCCCGGGGACAAAGAGGATTTGACATACCAGGGAATGGACAGGCCTTTTTCCACGGCTTTTTTAGCAGCAAGGCCCGCACCGATCATGGTATAGGGATTGGATGTATTTGTGCAGGATGTAATGGCTGCAATTACCACGCTTCCGTTGGTGAGCGCCAGAGGATTGTTTTCGGGATTGATCTGTAGTTTTTTTCTGTTTTCAAGGTCAAAGATTTTTCTTACCTTTTCTTTTACATCTGGAAGAGAAATCCTGTCCTGGGGTCTTGAAGGTCCTGCAATGGAAATTTTAATCAATGAAAGATCAATGTCGATTTTTTTGGAAAATTTTATGTCATTATCGTGAGAATTGAATAGTCCACAGGCCTTACAATATGCTTCAACAAGGGCAGCGGTTTCTGACCTGTTTGTTTTTTTAAGGTATTTCAAGGTATGATCATCAACGGGGAAAAAACCGGCTGTAGCGCCATATTCAGGAGACATGTTGGATATGGTGGCACGATCCGTCAATGTCAGGTACTTTAAACCTTCTCCTGTATATTCAACAATTTTCTCAACAACATTTTCTTTGCGTAATATATTAGTCACATACAGTGCAATATCCGTTGAAGTAATCTGTTCTTGCGGCTTACCGATAAAATTCACGCCGATAATCTCGGGGAGATTCATATAATAGGGCTGCCCCAGCATGACGGCTTCAGCTTCAATACCGCCAACACCCCAGCCAAGAACTCCAAGGGCGTTGATCATGGTGGTGTGGGAATCCGTACCAACAAGGGTATCCGGAAAAGCCACAAGACCATCTTTAGTCTGTTTTGTTGAAACAACAGTGGCAAGATATTCAAGATTAATTTGATGACAAATTCCGGATTCCGGAGGAACTACCCTGAAATTGTCGAAACTTTTCTGGGCCCATTTTAAGAGCTGATATCTTTCTTTGTTTCGCTCATATTCTTTTTGTGCATTTAAGAAGAATGAATTTTTTTCCTTGAAATGATCTACCTGGATTGAGTGGTCAATAACAAGATCAACAGGGACCAGAGGATTAATTTGTCTGGGGTCTTTTCCCGCCTTCTTAACTGCATCCCTCATGGCGGCAAAATCAACAATTGCAGGAACTCCTGTGAAATCCTGCATAAGGACTCGAGCTGGATAGAATGCAATCAGTTCGGAATTTTGAGGATTTGTTTCATAGAATTTTGCGGCAGTTAGAATGTCTGACCATTGAATGATTTTTGAATCCATATTCCGTGCCAGGTTTTCTATTAAGACCCTTGCTGCAAAAGGTATGGAATTGATTTTTGCAAGTCCCATTTTTTCAAGTAATGTGATGTTGTGGACAATAAACTCCTGGCTGCCCAGGGCAAGCTTTTGTTTTAAACTATTATCAGACATTTATTTGCTCCTAAGAAATTTTAACTGGGAAAATTAGCGGATTTTTCATTCGGCGCTAGCTTCTATAAAGTAATATTAAACTCATAATATATCAAGACACAATTCATATTATACTGAAAAATTATCCTTTCATTGATGGTAGTTGAAAGGATCAAAATTTGAAAAATTTTTAAAAATTGTTTGACAACTTGCGAATTAAGATTGAAATTTTCAAATCTTTATGGAAGTATTAGTCGTTCAGAATTAAAAATAATTGTATAAATATAGAAGATTCAACAGATTTTAAAAAAAGGAGGACCTCCGAATGAAACCAATTGATGTCACCCGATTAAAAGAAATTGTCGGGGAGCGCAATGTTAAAACAGATCCTTCAGACCTATATGTGTATGGATCAGATTCTTCCGTGCATCATGCCATGCCCTGGGCTATTGTCAAGCCTGAAACAACGCAACAGGTTCAGGAAATAATGAAATATGCCAATGGGAATGGTATCCCTGTTATCGCACGGGGGGGCGGCTCAGGAATGTGCGGTCAGACCGTTCCGATTCAGGGCGGGATTATGCTGGATATGAAGGCAATGAACAAAATTCTCGAAATAAACCTTAAGGATGTGTATTGCAGGGTTGAGCCCGGTGTTGTTGATGATGATCTTAATCTTGCCTTAAAACAATATGGGGTATTTTATCCTCCCACACCTGCCTCTTCCAGGATTGCCACCATTGGCGGTGAAATTGCCAACAATGCCAGCGGGGTGAGGTCTGTAAAATATGGTGCAACAAGAGATGCCGTTCTTGGGATGAAGGTAGTCCTGCCAAATGGCGATCTTGTCACACTTGGCTCCCATACAAGGGTTGAAGCCTCGGGCTACCAGCTACACAAACTCATAGTCGGGTCTGAAGGGACCCTGGGAATTGTGGTTGAAGCCACATTAAGCTTTGTTCCGATCCCGGAATTCAGATGCATGGGGGTTGCCAATTTTGATGCCCTTAAAGATGCCGGCGAAGCCATCGGTTCCATCATGGCCTCGGGTTCGATTCCATCCATGCTGGAACTTGTGGACTCTGTTGCCATAAAAGCTGTCAACAAAACAATGGATCTAGGACTTAAAGAGGTTGCCGCAGCATTAATTTTTGAAGCAGACGGTATGGTAAAAGAAGCTGTTGATTATGAAATCGACAAGATGAAGAAAATATGTGAGAAACACAATGGCAAGGATATTCATGCCAGCTATGATCCAAAGGAACGGGCAAAAATTTTTATGGGTCGCAAAAAACTGTTTCCTGCACTCTCAAAATATGATGACAATCTTGCCAGCACATCCCTTGCCGACGACATGGCAGTTCCTTATTCAAAAATGGCGGAATTGGCCGGCAAGGTCCATGAAGTAGCCGATCGACATAATATTGTAATGACGGCCTATGGCCATTGCGGCTCCGGGTGTATGCACACCAAAATTTTAATGGATACAAAAAGAAAAGACCAGTGGGATGCTGCCAAAAAGGCAATCACTGAAATTTATGAATATGTCCGGTCTGTTAATGGAACCACCAGTGCCGAACATGGTATTGGGCTTTCCAAAGCAGAATCATTTAAAGTTGAAAAAGCAGATTCATTAAATCTTCTGGCCGGTATCAAAAAAGCATTTGATCCCAATAATATCTTAAACCCTGGTAAACTCTCTCAGGCCCCGGAAGACTGGGTGACTGCAACTAATTTGAGATATTCTGTGAACAGTTAAAATAAAAAGGTTAATTCCATGGAAAATAAAATAAAAGAATTTAAAAATCTTGAAAAATGGCAAGGCACACTGGCAAGTTGCATCAGGTGCGGATACTGTTTTGAACATTGTCCCATGTTCAAGCATACGGGCTGGGAATCTGATGCACCAAGGGCAAAAATAATTACGGCTTTTGGGCTGATAACAGGAGAGGTGGAACCTTCAGAGTCTGCAGCAGATAAAATGTTCTCATGTTTTTATTGCAAACGGTGTGAAGCAGCCTGTTCTTCAGGAGTTCCTTTAACTGAAATTTTTACTGATGCCAGAAAAGATCTTGTTGAGATGGGACTTGAAGGTCCCGGGACAACATCGATAACTAAATTAAATTGTGCCCGTTGTCTTATTTGTGTGGGGGCATGTCCCCATGAAGCAAGAAATTATGATGGAAAAGGCATTGCTACTGATCCGGCCAAATGTCAGGCCTGCGGCATCTGTCTTGAGGTCTGCCCTGCAGGAGCAGCTAAAATTGAAAATAATTTTGGAACGGGCAGAGATGAGCTTATTGAGAAAGCTTCAAATTTTTTAAATACCCATGAATCTTCCAAGGCCATAATTTTTGCCTGTAACTGGTCATATTTTCCCGAGCTTCAGGCTTCCGTACTTCCTGATTCTGAAACCCGGGACAATAATTATGAGATACTTGTGAACATGTGTGGTGGACGTCTTGAACCCTATTTGCTGATGGCTCCTTTTCTTCATAATGCCTGGGGTGTTATGGCTGCCGTCTGTCCCGATGATGACTGTCAGCATAACGGTAATCTAAGAGCCAAAAAAATTGTCGAAACTCTTCGTAATACCTTTAAAAGCATTGATATTGATCCCGAAAGGATTCAGCTCGTCCAGATTCCTGCCGGGGATAAATCATTATTCCAGGCTGAAATTGATACTTTTGTGGATAAACTCAATAATATGGGTCCCATACGCTAAAGGAGCGGTTTTATGAAAATTGATGTTCCCTATGGAAAAGACGGTTCCATGTCAGCAACAATCAGTGATGATATCAAGGTAGATTTTCTTGAAGCAAACGATGTTACAATAGGTGATGAAGATAAAAATATAAAAGATTCTATCAATAACCCCATCAACAGCAAAAGTTTTAAGGATTTTTTAAGTAATGCCAAAAAGGTGCTTGTCATTGTAAATGATGCCACAAGACCCACTCCCACAACAAAAATTCTTGAATTTATCTTTGATGACCTGAAACGCATAGATTATAATTTTATTATTGCAACAGGTGCGCACAGGGGACCGTCCAGGGAAGAATATCTTCAGATTTTCGGTTCCTTTTATGAAGAAATCAAAGATCGGATTATTGTGCATGATGCAAGGGTTGAAGAAGATATGGTTTTTCTGGGTAAGTCCACCAACGGAACAAGTATGTATGTCAACAAAGCCGGTGTTGAGGCAGATAAGATAGTCATTATTTCTTCTGTGGAACCCCATTATTTTGCAGGGTATACAGGGGGAAGAAAATCTTTTCTGCCTGGGATTGCAGGTTATAAAACAATAGAACAGAATCATAAGCTTGCCCTTGCACCGGAAGCTAAGGCCCTGGCACTTGAAGGAAATCCCGTTCACGAGGATATGATTGATGCCATTAAAACCGTAAAACAGGAAATTTTTTCTATTATGACGGTTCTGGATAAAAATCACAAAGTCTATGCCACATGCTGCGGTCATATCAATGATTCTTTTCATGCTGCAATTGAAATTGCCAATGAGGTATTTGCAGCCCCCCTGGAAGAAAAGGCCGACATTGTTGTATCCATAGTGAAATTTCCCCAGGATATTGATCTGTACCAGGCCCAGAAGGGTATTGATAATGCAAAGCTGGCCCTGAAAAAAGATGGGATAATGATCCTTGTTGCAAAATGCAGGTGCGGCATAGGCGGAAAAGCCTTTGCAGATCTGCTGGGATCAAGCGACACTCCCAGGGCCGCCCTTGAAACCATTGAAAAAGGTTATGTTCTGGGATATCACAAAGCTGCTAAAATGGCTGAAATAGGACTTTGGGCCCAAATGTGGGGAGTGACGGATGTTGAGCCCCAAATTATTTCTAAATTATTTATTAAACCTTTTGACGATCTACAGACAGCCATTGACATGGCATTGGAAGAAAAGGGTAAGGACTCAAGTGTTTTGTTTCTGATGGATGGCGGACTTATAGTTCCTTTAGTGAAATAAGTTGACCCCATTCCTTATGATAGTCAGCTAATCAAGGAATTGGATTTTCGCCTTTTTGAAGACACGGACATCCCTAAAAGCCAACCTAAAAGCAGAACACCAACTCCGGACAGGAACCATTTGATCAGACCTGTTTTAAAAAGATCATCATTTTTAGTTTCTAATAATTTAAGTTTTCCGGAGAGATTTAAGTTTTCCTTTTGATATGATTTGTTTTCTTGAATAATCTTTTGAATTTTTTTATCGTTTTTTATCAACTCATCGTATTTTTTATTTTTTTCTGAAAGAAGATTTGTTTTCAACTTTTTTAATTCAGCTATCTGTAAGTTTAATTCGGAAATTTGGTTTTTAAGTTCGTCGTTTTCTTTTTTTAATTGATCAATAATAACCGTTTTAGGCAATTCAAAACTGATATAATTTTTTCCTACCCAGCCTATTTCCTTAGATTGAAGTTCTATTTTATAGAATTCATTTTTTTCTTCCAGAATAATAACAGGGGTGTCGCTTAACAATGGTTTAATTACTTCAGAAGTCTTGTCCGGTCCCTGCCTGAAGCTTAAAATCAGCCTGTCTGTGACATAGCCTGTTTCAGCCTGGATAAGCAAAGGAAATAAACAAAGTACCATGATAAAGATCATAAAATAAAAAATTAAGGCTTTCATCTATTGCATGTCTCCTAATAAATTTCTATTTCCATAGCAATACCAGTCGTATTTTACAATAAAAAATTCTTGCCAGGTGTGGTATAACAAGAGTATCAATGAAGAGCCATATATTTAAAAATTTAAAAAAACACTTTTAGCCATTAGCGGACGGTCAGCTGGAAAATACCGGAACCTGCGGGTCTTAAAAAAATGAATGGAGAAATAGTATGACAAATCATCACGATAAAGATCATTCCCATGATCAAGGCCACTCGCACGACCATGGTCATTCCCATGATCACGACCACTCACACGACCATGGTCATTCCCATGATCACGACCACTCACATAATAGCCACGGGCATGACCATAATCATTCCCATGACCAACCCCGGGAAATGACCTTTGAACAAAAGCTGGAGAAATTGTTTGGCCACTGGATTGATCACAATGACAGTCACAAAGATACATTTTATACCTGGGCGGAGCGGGCAAAAGAGGCTGGGCTTGATAAGATAGCTGAAAATATTGAAAAAGCCGGGCAATTGTCCGAAGACGTCACCCGGCAGCTTCGAGAGGCGTTAAAAAAACTTAAGGGATAAGAACCTCCCTGATTCTTTCAAGTGCCCAGTCAATGTCTTTTTTTGTTATGACCAGGGGCGGGGCAAAACGGATAACATGTTCATGGGTCTCTTTGCACAAAAGACCTTTTTTCATTAGTGTTTCGCAAAAAGGCCTTGCTCCTCCTGCATCGTGTTTCAGCTCAACACCTATTAAAAGCCCTTTTCCTCGGACTTCTTTCACATATGGGCTTGATATCTCTTTTAGTTTCTTCTGGAAATAATCTCCCAGTTTCGCAGCATTTTCAATCATGCCCTCATCCACCAGGACCTTAAGGGCTTCTCTTGCTACAGCACATGCAACGGGATTTCCGCCAAAAGTAGAACCATGCTCACCCGGAAGAAAGACACCTAGAACCTCAGCATTGGAAAGAACGGCTGATACTGGATAGCAACCACCGGATAAAGCCTTGCCTATTAAGGTGACATCGGATTCAATGCCTTCATGTTCTTCAGCCAATAGTTTTCCTGTTCTGCCAAGTCCTGTCTGGATTTCATCAAAAACCAGGGCTACATTGTTTTTTGTGCAAATGTCTCTGACAGCCCTTAAATATCCTTTGGGAGGAACAATTACACCGGCTTCACCCTGGATGGGTTCCACAAGAAATGCCACAGTATTTTTTGTTATGGCATTTTCAAGAGCCCTGGCATCTCCAAAAGGAATAGCCTTGAATCCCGGTGTAAAAGGACCAAATCCTTCCTTGTACTGCTCTTCTGTGGAAAATCCGATAATGGTCAGTGTTCTCCCATGGAAATTGTTTTCACAAACAATGATTTCAGCTTTTCCTTCATCAATATTTTTTGTTGTGTACCCCCATTTCCTGACGGCTTTAATCACTGTCTCCACAGCTTCTGCGCCGCTGTTCATGGGGAGAACCATATGTGAATGGGTAAGGTTGCAGATATCTTTATAAAACAAAGAAAGTTGATCGTTTCTAAATGCCCTGGATGTGATACAAAGCTTATCAAGCTGTTCTTTCATTTTTTTAATGATTTTTGGATGGCAGTGTCCCTGATTAACTGCAGAATAGGCAGCCAGACAATCCATGTATTTGTTGCCTTCAACATCCCAGACCCAAATGCCTTTGCCTTTTTCAAGAACTACATCCAGGGGTTTGTAATTTTTTGCACCGAATTTATTTTCCAGTTCGATAATTTCTTTTGTATTCATTATTACCCTTTGTTTTATAAAAAGTTTGTTACCGCATTAATTTGAATACCATAAATTTGAAAAAAAGTTAAGAAATTCGTAATTATTTAAGCTCTTACGCTTGAAATCGCCCTTAACCTCCTGCAAATATCCATCAGACAGGGCTTTGGGAATAACTTTTTTTAACGGGCTGAACAATTACAGAAATTCAAATATTTATTTTTTATAATGCAATTGAGAGATCAGCATACCTGCAAGCATGAGTTAAATCGTTTGGACAGCCTGCCGATAATGATTAAATGAAAGGCAAATCCCCAGATGATGGCAACAAAGAGTAAAATAAAATCTGATTTAAAAGTCCCGGTTTTCATGGTATTCCAGGGTTATACTTTTTAAAAAGGTTAATCTTTGTCAATGTGAATAGGCTTTTTAAAAATGAATGTTCTAATATTTAAACCATGTGCTAGTCAAGAAAATAAGGGATTAGTCAAGGAAATAAGATGGATAAAAGCATAATAACTCAAAAATTAATGGCCGGGCAGAGATTGATGCTGGGGTTTGACGGTGTTGAACTCAACGATGAACTGAAATATATTATTGGCGAAATTAAGGCCTGCGGCATCATCCTTTTTAAATATAATATTCAATCCCCGGAACAGGTGACAAGTCTTTGCTCCGAATGCCAGGCCTATGCAAAAGCATGTGGCCTTCCCCCGCTTTTTATTGCTGTAGATCAGGAGGGAGGGGTTGTGGCAAGGCTTCAAAAACCTTTTACCGTGTTTAAGGGCAATCCTTTTATTAAGTCTGTTGAGGATGCAAAAACCTTTGCCTCCATTACAGCCCATGAGTTGAAACAGGTGGGGATCAATATGAATTTTGCCCCGGTTCTGGATATTGAACCAGAAGGGGTGGACAGCATTATGAAAAAAAGGGTGTTTAAAGGAAATGCAAAAATCGTTTCAAAGCTGGGCTCCCAAATTATTTTTAGCCTTCAAAAAAAAGGTGTCATGGCCGTGGCCAAACATTTCCCTGGTATCGGTAGAACTGTTGAAGATTCTCATTTTCATCTTCCAGTCCTGGATATTGATTTTGAGAGCCTCATGCAATCAGACATGGTTCCTTTTGTGGAGGCGAAAAATCAGGATGTAGCAGGAATCATGCTGTCTCATATTTTATATCCCAGGCTTGATGCCCATTGGCCGGCAAGTCTGTCTCCTTTTATAGCCAGAGATCTTTTACGCAGCCGGATGGGATATGATGGCCTTGTGATGACGGATGATCTGGACATGAAAGCCATTGAGCATGATATTAAAATATGTATACAGCAGATTTTAATATCTGGAATTGACATGGCTCTGATCTGTCATAAAGGCCCTGTTATTGATAAAGCTTATCATGAAATTTTCCAACGGCTTAAAGAGGATGAAAATCTTTATTTAATGGGTGAAAAATCTTTGGAAAGAATCTTAAGGATTAAGAAACAATACATCTACCAATAAAGTTCGTGCCTGACCGGAAACCCTTGTTTGGGCGAAAAATTGCCCATATACAAGGCGCAAGAAAGTTTGAAACCGGAGTGTACTCCTGTACATGAGGATGTCAAACTTTTGCAGCAACGCAGTAGATGGGTGAGTTTTCGTTCAAACACAAGTTAATTTATCGCCAGACTTGTATATGGTTTAAAAAGGAACTCTTGCTCAATCCAAATCCACCATCAAATTTTCGTTTTTGGAATAATGTCAGTCTATTTTTGTTCTTGAAAATACATCATGGCTCAACCGGCACAATTGTCCTTGTTGAATCATGATATATCCTCTGGCTGCTATCATGGCTGCATTATCCCCGCAGAGTTCAACGGGTGGGGCAAAAATATTGATTTTTTGAAAATTTGCTTTTTGGGTTAATTTGTTTACAAAGGTTTGATTGGCAGACACTCCGCCTGAAACACCTATATTCCGGCAGTTTTTATGGAGGGCTGCAGTTATCAGTTTTTGTGAAAGAACATCAATGACTGCCTCTTGAAAAGATGCTGCTATCTGAGCTTTTTCATCGGGTGTTGCAATCTTGTTGTCATGGATATACCTTGCAACAGAGGACTTTAGACCGCTGAAGCTGAAATCAAAACTGCCTTTTTCAAGCAAAGTTCTAGGGAATTTTATAGAAGCCGGATTTTTTGTTTTGGCAAGGCGTTCAATTATCGGGCCTCCAGGGTAGCCTAATCCCATCATTTTTGCCACTTTATCAAAGGCTTCTCCGGCTGCATCATCCCTGGTCTGTCCCATGAGTTCAAAATTGGTATATGAGGTGACATGGTAGATATTGGTGTGTCCTCCTGAAACCACCAGGGCAATAAAGGGAAACTCAGGTTTAGAATTGCTAAGAAAAAGTGAATAAATATGGGCTTCCAAATGATTGACACCGGCAAAGGGAAGGTGTCGTGCCCAGGCAAGAGATTTCGCAAAGGTAAATCCCACAAGCAGGGCACCGATCAGTCCGGGGCCCCTTGTTGCTGCAACTGCATCAATATCTTCAAGACTGATATCTGCTTTTTTTATGGCCTCATCCACCACAGGGGTAATGGCTTCTATGTGCATTCGCGATGCTAATTCAGGTACAACGCCACCATATTTATGATGAACATCAATCTGGGTCGCAATTATGGAAGAAAGGATTTTTGTGCCATCCTTGACAATGGAGGCTGCGGTTTCATCGCAGGATGATTCAATTCCAAGTACTATCATGATACAAACAAAGGATATGACCCGTCAGGCCTAAACCCAATGGGTCTGGCTCTCTTGATTTTCCCTGGATTCAACCTCACCGATGAAATATGCTTTTTCATTCATTGCCCCGAGCCGGTCCATGACTTCCTGGGCAGATGCATCCGGTACCACAATTACCATTCCAATGCCATTGTTAAAGGTTCTCTGCATTTCAAAATCTGAAACAGACCCTTCTTTTTGAAGAATTTTAAAAACAGGAGGGATTTCCCATGCATCCTTGTGAACAATTGCTTTACATACGTCAGGTATGACCCGGATGATATTTTCATCAATGCCGCCGCCCGTGATATGTACTATGCCGTGAATAGGCAGATCTCTTAAAAGACTTAAAATGGTCGGGACATAAATGGTTGTTGGTTTAAGGAGTTCCTCTCCAAGTGTCAGGTCAAGTTCATTGAGCTTGGTATCCACAGTATACTTGGATTTATCAAACAATATTTTTCTAACAAGGGAAAAACCATTGCTGTGCAATCCACTTGAGGCAAGACCGATTAGTTTATGGCCGTTTCTGATATAAGAACCGTCTATGATTTTATCGTTGTTAACAATACCCACGGAAAACCCTGAAAGATCATATTCCCCTTTTTGGTACAGCCCGGGCATTTCTGCTGTTTCCCCGCCGATCAAAGAGCATCCAGCCTGATTGCAGCCATTGGCAATTCCCATGATGATTTTTTCAGCTACAGCATTGTCAAGAATTCCCATGGCCAGATAATCAAGAAAAAACAAGGGTTTTGCACCCTGTACAATAATATCGTTAACACACATGGCCACAAGATCAATGCCAATGGTATCATGCTTGTCCATCATAAAAGCTATTTTAAGCTTAGTTCCCACCCCGTCTGTTGAGCTGACAAGAACTGGATTGGCAACATTGGAAAGATTCAGGGAGTAAAGGCCACCAAATCCGCCTATTTCACCCATTACCCCTGATCGGGGAGTGGATTTTGCAATATCTTTAATTCTATCAATTAGTTTATTTGCTTTGTCTATATCAACACCTGAATCTGCATATGTTAAGGGATTGCTCATATAAGGCCGCCTTTGAAAATTACGTTTATTATACCTTTTTAAACCCTGCAATGATAAACAGAATGCAGTGAAAAGTCAAAAGCTTTTTGACAACATCAATTGAATATTGTATTTAGTGCCTGATCGAAATTTGAAATTTTTTTAAGTCCTGTGCAGTACTCGGAAAAATTGATGGTTTTTGTTCGGGTATTGTATTTATTATATTTTAAATGGACAGTGATATCGGAGAATCAAAAGAGAATGAAAACAATCCACATTGGAATTTTAGGATATGGAGTTGTCGGAACGGGAGTGGCAAGACTGTTAAAAGAAAAAAAACAATTGCTGGAATCCAGAATAGGGGCTGCTTTAAAGCTTAAAACTATTGCTGATATTGATACGACTACAGATCGTGGACTTGATCTTGGAGACACCAGCCTTGTTTCTGATGCAAATTTGATCATCAATGATCCACAGATAGATATTATTGTGGAAACCATTGGGGGTGAAACCCTTGCTAAAAAATTTATTCTGGATGCCCTTGAAAATCAAAAACATGTGGTAACGGCCAACAAAGCTCTTCTGGCCTCTTTTGGAAATGATCTTGTAAAGGTGGCCGGAAAAAATCTGGTTGATCTGGGCTTTGAAGCAAGCTGTGGTGGCTGCATGCCCATTATCAAGTCTTTGAGAGAATCCCTGGTGGCCAATGATATCAAGTCCATGTCAGCAATTTTAAATGGAACCTGCAATTATATCCTTACTAAAATTTCCCGTGAAGGGTCAGGGTTTGAAGAGGCTCTAAAGCATGCCCAGGACTTAGGATATGCAGAAGCTGAACCCTCTTTGGACATAGATGGATTTGATACAGCCCACAAACTTGCCATTTTAAATTCCCTTGCCCACGGCATGGAAATCAATTTAAAAGACATTCATGTGGAAGGTATTAGAAACATTACACCCGTGGATATTGAATTTGCACGGTCCTTTGGGTATACCATCAAGCTTTTAGCCATTGGAAAAATCCATGACGACTATGTGGAAGCAAGGGTACATCCCACAATGATATCGGGTTCAAATCCATTATCCCATGTAGAGATGTCCATGAATGCAATTGTCATTGATGCCGATGCAACAGGACAGACCATGCTCTATGGACATGGGGCAGGTATGATGCCCACAGCCAGTGCAGTATTGAGTGATATTGCAGATATTGCAAGAAACATTATTTCAGGGACCAAAAGGCGGGTTCCCATTCTGGGATATCCTGAAGATAATATTAAACCAATGCCGATTCTTCCCATGGACGAGCTTTACACAAGATATTATCTCAGGTTCGAAGCCCAGGATCATCCTGGAGTGCTGGCTAAAATTTCCGGGATTCTGGGTGAAAATAATATCAGTATTAAATCAGTCCACCAAAAGGGGCGAAAAACCAATGGGAAAGTACCTGTTGTAATGATTACACATATTGCCAAGGAAGCCTGGGTGCAAAAGGCGTTGAAACAAATTTCAAAAACAGATTCAGTTGTAGGTAGGCCCATAGTGATTAGGATTGAAGAAACTGACCAGGAGTAGAGTGATGAAGATATTGGTTGCGGATTTAGAAGGAGTTTTCCTTCCGGAAATATGGATTAATGTTGCAAAAAAAACCGGGATAGAAGAGCTTCGGCTCACTACCCGGGATATAAGCGATTATAATGTATTAATGAAAAAGAGGCTTTCTTTACTCAAAGAAAATAATTTAAAGATTCAGGATATACAAAATGTAATTGCAACTCTTGAGCCCCTTGAAGGTGCATTGGATATTTTAAACTGGATCAGGGAACACACTCAAATTATTATGCTGTCAGATACTTTTGAAGAGTTTGCAAAACCGTTGATAGCAAAATTAAATTATCCATTACTCCTTTGTCACAGTCTGACCATTGATAAAAAAGGCAATATCACAGACTATATCCTCAGGATAGAAAATCAGAAAAAAGAAGCGGTAAAAGCATTAAAGGCAATGAATTATCACGTAATTGCTTTTGGAGATTCCTATAATGATATCGGGATGATAAAAGAAGCGGATCAGGGATTTTTCTTTTGCCCGCCAGACTCTGTTCTTAATGATTTTCCTGATATCCCGGTGACAGGGAACTATACGGAGCTTAAAACCATGATTGCATCATTATTGGAAATCTGATGATTAATATTGATGATTTTAAAAATGTAACAGCTCTTGTCATAGGGGATCTGATGATTGATGAATACCTGTGGGGAAGCGTGGACAGGATTTCTCCGGAAGCACCCGTCCCCGTGGTATGCGTACAAAAACAAAGTCATACCCTTGGGGGTGCGGGCAATGTGATTCATAATCTTGTGGCCATGGGAGCAGGTGTCCTGCCCATTGGAACTGCAGGAACTGGTAAAGCCGGCCAAATGATATTTGAAAAACTTGAAAACATGGGCATTGAAACTGATGGGATCATAAGCGAAAAGCAAAGGCCTACAACAAGAAAAACAAGAGTGATTGCCTCAAACCAGCAGGTGTTGAGGATTGACCGGGAAATAAAGCACAATATCAATAAAGATACGCTTGAAAAACTGGTTAAAAAAATTGAGGATAAAATTTTACGTGCCAATCTTATAATTCTTTCAGATTATGATAAAGGACTTCTCACAAGAGAGCTCATTCAAAAGACCGTTAAACTGGCAAAAAAACACAATGTAATGATATTGGCTGATCCAAAGTCCCTTGATTTTTCAAAATATAAACAGGTATCCATACTTACACCAAATAAAAAAGAAGCCGGCTTTGCAACAAATATGGATATAACATCGGAAAAGGATCTTTTTGCTGCTGGATATAAAATCATGGACCAAGTTAAACTTGAACGGCTCATAATTACATGTGGTAAGGACGGCATGGTTTTGTTTGACAAGGGCTGCGATCCCTATACCATTGAATCCAAAGCCCAGCAGATATTTGATGTTTCCGGTGCCGGTGATACAGCCATTTCTCTTTTAGGTCTCGGCCTTGCCACGGGTGCATCTTTTAAAGAAAGTGCAATGGTGGCCAATGCAGCGGCCGGAATTGTTGTGGCTAAGGTCGGAACAGCCACAGCTTCCATTGATGAGCTTCGAAGGGCCCTGGAAGATTAAAACATCTCAATACAAAACAATTAAGAAAACACAATTAAAAAACTTGACAGAAACATGATGTTTCTATATATTGCCTTCTGTGATGCGGGGTGGAGCAGTCTGGTAGCTCGTCGGGCTCATAACCCGAAGGTCGTTGGTTCAAATCCTTCCCCCGCTACCAAAATAATTACAAGGGTCTTGGAGTTTTTCTGAGACCCTTTTTTGTTTCTGAAATTCCCTCCCCCCACAGTATCCCCCACATCCGTGATGAATTTTATTGTTCAATCGCAATCCAAAAAACAAACACATCATAGAAGCATTTATCCTTAATATGGATATTTTTAACTTCTTACCTTTATATATATTGAGGTTGGGAATTGTTACACCCCGTCCGGTAGCATAAACTCAACCTATCCTCAAATCATGAACCTCATATTCCTCTATCAGTCCAAAGGAGGGCGTGTAATAGTAGGAGGGAAGCCGTTAAACATAAAACATGATATTACCCCTTCCTTAAACCTAAACCGCATCTCTTCCCCCTCTTGTTTTTATATATTTTAAGAATTCAAACGCCGTAAGGCTTCATATTGAGGTGGGGTCTACTCCAGAGCTGGTGTATGGGGCTTCCATCTCCTCAGTACGTCTTTATTCAGCTGATTAATTCCTTTGGTAGTCTTCCCTGATGATCTTGGCAGGAGCTTTTAAATCCAGCATTGTAAGGAAAAAATCACAGACATAATCAAGGCCATTTCAGGATGATTGCCAGGGTTATTTTAATCTCCAATTATGATTTAATGGAGCCGTGTACAATTTGATTCATTTTATTTCCATATTGTTTAATTTAAATCAGAAGTTGAAAAATTTGACCATACCAGATATGGTGTTTGGGGAATATTTTAGAAACTCTGACTGGTGAAGGAAGCGCCCGGTAAATTGCTGAGTTTGACTGCTGATAAATACCATTAGCTAATAAAGAAATATATATGAAATTATGATAATTTTTTGATTTTAAGTTAGTTTTTTTAGTATGTTGTCGGTAAAATTTACACCGATATCATTATATTCAGTTAGTATAGTTAATTTGTGGTCAATGTATTCTTATTCAATACCACATTTTTAATGATTAGGATTTTAATCAAATTTTCCAAGGAGATTAAAATGTTTAAGATTAAACTAATTCCAATTTTCTTTTTTTCTTTATGTTTTATACCCTCGATCCTTTTAGCTAACTCAAATAAAATTACATTTGGATTTTTACCTTATTTTAGTGCTTCAAAGTTAATAGAACTCCATTCACCCATTGTTGATTATATCCAAAAAGAAATTGGCCAGGAAATTTCAATGGTTAGTGCTCCAAACTTTAAAGAATTTCAAAAGCGAACTAAGGATGGAGGATATGACTTGGTTTATACTGCACCCCATATGGCCAGGTTAGCAGAACTTGAATCGAACTATCAATGGGTGTACATGTCTACCCACCGTGGACGTCCAATTTTTCTTGCAAGGCAAAATTCAGAAGTGAGTACTCTAAAAGATTTAAAAAACAAAAAGATTTCTTTACCCCCCATTAAAGCTATTAACCATCACGTGGCACTTAAAGCGCTAAAAGAATTTGAATTATTTGATAATAAGAATGTTATTGTTGTTGTTACACCCTCACACAGCAGTGCATTACTTTCTCTTCTGAATGAACAAGTTGCTGTGGCTGTTATGGGAAATGCACCTTGGAATACCTATAAAAAAGAATATCAAGATCGAGTGAAAGTGATCTCTACATCTGCGGACTTTCCTGGATTCATTGTTATGGCGAACCCAAACCTTCCAAAATCTATTATAAATAAAATTAAAACGGCTGCGATAAATTTCACAAAAACAAAGGCAGGGAAAATGTATCTGCAAGAAACAGGATTAAAAGGCCTTGCTCCAATAAATAAAATAACTATGGAAGAATTAGATCCATACGTTGAAGCAATTTTTGGCATAAAAATAAAATGATTTTAGAAAAAATTCGAAAATCCTTAAGAATTAAACTCATTTTGGGTAGCGTTATTATTGAAGTAATAATGCTTGGTTTTCTTTTGTGGAATAATGCTCGATTAATAAATCAAGCGACATTTGAACACGCGACGACACATCTGAAAGAAATTCCACCATTATTGAACAATGCTTTGGCTCCTCTAATATTTCAAAGAGATTTTGCTTCTGTAGATGATTTCCTGAACGATTTGATCCTGGATGATGATCATGGCTTAAGATATATCATAATTTATGATGATACTGGGCAAGTTTTTGGAAAAAAAGGAAATATCGATATTGGTAATTTGCCAGAACGTAACGATCATTTGTTCGGTAAGATTCAAAGTAAATTTATCAACTCTGAGATTCCATTAACCCTTGCAAATAAAGAAATTGGGATTGTAAAGTTTGGCATATCTTTAGCCCACCTAGTTAATTCAAAAAACAGTCTCCTTGAACAAGGAATCTTAATTGCTTCTATGGAAATTATTTTTACGATCCTCTTGCTTGGGATTCTTGGGTTTATACTCACAAGAAATATTACTGAGCTTGTAAAAGGTTCGGAAAAAATAATAAAGGGTGATTATAGTGTCAAAATTCAATCGTCTGGATCAGATGAAATTGGTCAGCTTTCAAAAAGTTTTAATGCCATGTCTGAAGCAGTTCAACAACACTTAAAAAATTTACAGAAAAGTAAAGAAAAATATCAGCAATTGGTCGATTTAGCCCAAGAGGGTATTTGGCAAATTGATAAAAACAATAAGACAAAATTTGTTAATTCCAGCATGGCGACTATTTTGGGTTGTTCTGTAAAAGAGATGTTAGGGAAAACAATTTTTGATTTCATGGATGATTCTGGCATTCAGATAGCAAATATTAATATTGAGCGTCGTAGAAAAGGGATTAAAGAACAGCACGATTTTGAATTTATACATAAAAATGGTCACAGAATATATACAACATTTGAAATGGCGCATATATTGGATAGTGAAGGAGAATTTGATGGTGCTATAGTGGGTGTCATTGATATTTCAAAACGCCGCAAAGCTGAAGATAAACTAAAAATCAGCCAGACTCGTTTCGAATTAGCCATGGATGCATCTCAAGATGGTTTATATGATTGGGATCTTATCACTAATGATATCTATTTCTCTCCCGGCTGGAAAAAAATCTTAGGTTTTGAAGACCATGAACTGCCAAACGATTTCTCAACATGGGAGAGCTTAATTAAGCCAGAAGATGCACAGCGGTCGTGGGAAATGCAGCAGGATCTCGTCAATAAAAAACGAAATCGTTTTTTGATAGAATTTAAAATGAAGCATAAGAAAGGGCATTGGGTTGATATTCTATCGAGGGCGAAGGCAGTTTTCGATGAAAATGACAAAGCCGTTAGAATTGTGGGTACTCATGTTGATATTACTTCGAGAAAACAAGAGGAACGAAAATATAAGGAAACTATTGAAAGTTCTCTTGATGGCTTTTGGATTAATGATACACAAGGTAACTTCCTTGAAATCAATGATGCATACTCTAAAATGGTTGGGTATAGCCATGGTAAATTGTTGAATATGAACATAAAAGATGTTGAAGCAGTTGAACAACCTGAAGAAGTTAAAAAACGAATTAAAAAAATAATTCGTGATGGCAATGGGCGGTTTGAAAGCATACACAAACATAAAAATGGTTCTTTGGTAAATGTGGAAGTAAGTGCGACTTATAATGAGTCAAATGATGGATTATTTTTTGTATTCATTCGTGATGTTACAGATCGTCGAAAAATAGAGAATCAACTTCATCAAGCACAAAAGATGGAATCCATAGGGACTCTCGCAGGTGGTATCGCTCATGATTTCAACAACATTCTATCTTCGATACTCGGGTTTTCTGAGTTAGCACTAAATAGCGTTGATAAAGGCACCGAGATTGAGGATGATTTACAAGAAATTAGAAATGCCGGAATGCGGGCAAAAGATCTTGTTAAACAGATTTTGACCTTTGCCCGACAATCCGATGAAAATGTCAAACCTATCCAACTCAATATAATAGCAAAAGAAGTGCTAAAATTTATAAGGTCCTCTATTCCGGCAAATATTCAGATTAAAGATGAAATTATCAGTGATTCTTTTATAATGGGATCACCCACTCATATCCATCAGATCTTGATGAACCTTTTTACCAACGCCTACCAAGCCATGGAGGAAGATGGCGGTATCCTGGAAGTCAGCCTGAATGATGTGGTGATAGATAAGATGGCCATGAGAGAGAATTTGGGTTTATCCAATGGAGACTATATCGAGGTTAAGGTGTCGGATACAGGGATTGGCATTCTATCCGAGAATCTACACACAATTTTTGAACCCTATTTTACCACCAAAAAAATCGGTGAAGGAACGGGTATGGGTTTAGCCGTTGTCCACGGTATAGTTGAAAGCTATGGCGGCAAAATTACAGTTGACAGTAAAAGTGGTGTCGGCACCACTTTCTCTATTTATTTACCGATTACAAAAAAAAGAAAAATTCAAAAATCAGCGGAGAATCAGGATTTACCAAAAGGCAACGAAAATATTTTGTTTGTAGATGACGAAGCTCCGATTGCAAAAATGGGAAGTAAGATACTTCAACAATTGGGTTACTCTGTAACATCAAGGACAAGCAGTGTTGAAGCACTGGAATTGTTCAGAACAAAGCCGTACGAATTTGATTTAGTTGTTACAGATATGACTATGCCAAACATGACAGGTGATAAACTGGCAACAGAATTGATGAAAATTAGATCTAATATACCAGTGATTATATGCACCGGATACAGCAAGAAAATAACTGAAGAAGTTGCATTAGAAATTGGCATTAAAGTATTGGTTTATAAACCGGTTGTTAAGGCAGATTTGGCGAAGACGGTTCGAAAAGTGCTGGATGAGGCAAAGAGTTCTTCATAAGAATTTTAAGATAGTAAAAAAGTGTGCTTTATGACTATGACTTGGCTCAGTATTCCTACCAAAAATAGGTGAGCACTGTTGCTTCAAACTATTGGTGGTGATGGATGTTGGGGGGAGAGATTGAAAGTTATTAAATCCCTTAATTTTTTACTTCGAGAAATTTTTCGAAAATTATTTTTTATTCTGAAAGGATTTTGGCAAATATGTCTCAAAAATTTTTCTTAGCAACTGTTATTATAGGATTATATTTTACAACTTTTGTTAATTATCTTTTTTTTCACAGCATCGTTGAAATATTCAGCATCGTAGTGGCATGTTCCTTCTTCATGATTACCTGGAATTCGAAAAACTATATTAAAAATCAATATATTCTATTTATCGGCATTGCCTATTTGTTTATTGCATTGTTGGACCTTCTTCATACTTTAGCATATAAAGGTATGCCAATTTTTACTGATTATGATTATTATGCAAACCAATTATGGATTGGTGCGAGGTACTTGGAAAGCATAACACTAATCCTGGCATTCTATTTTATGAGGTTGGATAAGAATTACAAACCAGAATTAATATTCATGGCCTACGCCCTCATTACAACATTAATTGTCTTTAGCATATTTGTATGGAAAGTTTTTCCAGTCTGTTTCGTAGATGGTATTGGGCTGACTCCCTTTAAGAAAATCAGTGAATATATTATCTGTACAATTTTATTGAGCGGGATATATCTTTTTTCCAAAAATAAAAAAAGATTTGAACCGGTAATATATAGAAATTTGCTTATTTCTATTATATTTACCATCTTATCAGAGCTGGCTTTCACCTTTTATATCAACAACTATGGATTTTCAAATCTGGTTGGTCATTATTTTAAACTTTTTTCATTTTATCTGATATACAAAGCAATTATTGAGACTGGAATAAAGCAGCCATATGACTTGATTTTCAAAGAACTTGACACCGCTAACAAAGATTTGAGAGGCGAAATTGATTCCCGAACAAAAATAGAAAAAGAACGTGAAAGGATGATTGTAAAACTTCAAAAAGCTTTGGCAGAGATAAAAACATTAAGTGGGCTTCTCCCCATCTGCTCTCATTGTAAAAAAATTCGAGATGATAAAGGATATTGGAACCAGATAGAAGGATATATCCAAAAACATTCAGACGCACAATTCAGTCACAGCATTTGCCAGGAATGTGCAAAGAAACATTACCCAGATATGGACATTTATGACGATTGAATCGATTATGATTAATTGTGTTGCATGTTTGAGCATTTTGACAGAAAGAACTTCTATTTTAAATTGGAAAATTCAGATGTCGATGGCGATTATAGTGTCTATTTTTAAACCCTTTTTTCCTACCTTGTTTCTATGGAGACTGGCATTTCAAAGACTCAGTCAATACAAAATTTGAGAACCCCAATATATTGTATACACGCTTTTTCAGTTTTGAAATTTCAATTCAATTTTATGAGCTTGTGGAGGTGTTACCGATCATTTTACCATAGTGTTTTTTATAATATATTCATCTCATTTTGATATATTTTCAAATAATTGTGATCTTCCTTTTCTTCCGGTTGAAAAATCTTTAATTGTGCAAATAGACCGGCCCTGAAAGATACTGACATATCTACAGTGCCATAATACCAACCCACACATCAAGGGGGCATAAAATGTCTATTTCACATTTACCGGAAGTTGAAAATCAGATGAACCAGTATTTTGAATCTCAGAATACTATGGCTTTAGCAGACAGCACAAAAGCCTTATACAATTCTGTGATCAGGAAAAAGCTGTTAACTTTTTGCTTAGAACAGGAAATCGACAAGCTCAATGAAAATTTCACGGACCATATGGATTGTTTTGCTGAGTTTCTGCGGAACAAAAAAGTATCCGCACACACGATTCAATCTTATCTGACCATTACAAAACTGTTATTCACTTTCCATGGCTATCATATTAAGCACACGTACAAGATCCCACGGCAGGATAAACAGGCCTTTGACCTGAAACATGAAAAAAGATGGTTCTCTGGAGAAGATATTGCAAAATGTAAAACGTTCATGTTTAAAGTCAATCATATCCGAAATCATCTGCTTGTTCGATTAATGTGTGAAACTGGGGCCAGAATCAATGAGATTGCCAACATCAGTGTTTGTGATATTAAACTTAAAGAAAAGGCCATCCTTTTGTCCTGGTCAAAAACTACACCGAGGCCGGTATTTTTCACTCCAGAGACAGCAATATATTTAGGTAAACATCTGGAAGCGTTTTTTCCTGATCCTGTTAAAGATTCATTCAAAAAAATATTCCCTGGGAAAAACATGATTTATAAAATTATTGACAGCATGCTTAAAGATCTTGGTCTCAAAACAAAAGGAGATGGACGAGGGCCACACACCTTCCGGCATTATGTTGCAACCAATTTGCGCTATAATTTTAAGATGGACCTGGATCATGTTGCCCGTTTGTTAGGTGACACACAGAAAACCATAAGTACCAGATATCTTCATCCAACCGCTGAAATGTTGCATAATTTGATTAATAAAGCATCTGGATGGTAAAAAAAATCAACATCCCCAAGGAAATTTTCTTGGGGATTAATTTTTTATTTGAAAGTTTTATCCGCTTTTTATGAAATCTCCAATAAAATATAATGGATGCTTGGTTCATTTCGTCATGTGGTTTTTCATATAGATGAATCGCACACCAAAGATTGAAAAATTTGCTTATACAATATGTGGTATCTTGGGGGATTTTAATAAAGTAAGTCGAACACGTTATAAGGCTCGCCGAGTCCTGTTATATCAATCCAACCGCCCTTGTGAATAATGACACCAGGGCGGTTGGAACTGGTTTAGTTACTTATTGATGGGTACGAGTTTTTTCCGGATCATAAAAGGGAGTGCGCTCGATAAAGGCAGCGTAATTAACATCGTCGCCCTTTACTGTCAGGTTGGTGCCTGCTTTGGCAGCTTCCGGGATGACATGGACCAGGGCCAGGGATTTTTTCATGCGGTGAGAATAGCCCGGGCTGAGAACCGACCCGACTTCTTTTCCATCCAGCAGCAATTTTTCGCCGCCAACCACCATATCATCATGGTCAATTGAGATGCCGACCAGGTTGACCTTCTCTCTGCCCTTGGCAGCAAGTACAGCCTCTTTGCCCCGAAAATCAGCCTTTCGGGCACTGACAGACCAGCCCAGAGTCACTTCCCAGGGAGTGTTTTCTTCGCTCATATCATATCCGTAAAAAAGCAGGGCAGCTTCGATTCTGACCTTGTCCAGAGCTGTAAAAGAACAGGGCATAACGCCCATCTCTTTTCCATGTTCCAGGATCTTGTCCCAGAGGTCACAAACCACGTCTGCCGCGGCAAAAATTTCATATCCCCGTTCTCCTGAGTAACCCGTGCGGGAAATGATGCAGGAGTGGCCGAACAACTCGGTTTTTTCCTGGTGAAAATATTTCAGGGACGAAAGATCCATGGGAGTATGGGCATCCAGCAGTTCAAGAGCTTTAGGTCCTTGCAGGGAAATGTCGTGGAGGTCATCATCAAACTCACAGGTGACATCCTTGCCTTTGGCGGTTTCCTCCAGCAATTCCATGGTGGAACCACCGCCATGAACAACGATATACTCGTTGTCACCCATATTAGCGATAATGGCATCATCAGCTATCATTCCCTCATCAGTTAGAATAGCACCATATGCGGACTGGCCCGGACCGATTTTGGTCATGTCCCGGGTAATGATATAATCTACAACCGCCTCTGCATCCTTTCCTTTTACATGGACTTTTTTTAAACCGGACATGTCAAAGAGGCCGGCAGCCTCACGGACGGCGTCATGTTCATCACACGGATCGCTGTTGTAACTCCAGGCGGTTCCCATACCGTTCCAGTCTTCTAGGTCAGATCCCAGAGCCCGGTGGCGGCTTGCCAACGCAGATGTTCTTGTACTCTCAGTCATTTAATCCTCCTGTCAAAAGGTTTAACAAGTTAAACATTACCTCAGGTGAAAGCGTATTCTTGCTATAACAATTTGTTTTAATGCTATCAAATATAAAAAAAGCGAAAAACCCGGTGATGAACCGGGTTCTTCATGTAAAATAATTCATCTATAATAACATAGGAGGTGCCCAAAATGTAAAAAAGGGTCACTGTTATTACAGAAGAATAATTATTATAAAAAACTGTCCGTGTAAATAGGTAAAAACCCCTATTTTTAATAGTTTTATGTTAGTTTTTTTCACAGATATGGTCTTTTTCTAAAAAATTCATCCAATAATATCAAAATCACATTTCATAAATTTTAAAGATTCCAGTCCTGGATCTAAATAAAAATATTTTTGGGGAAGCTACAAGTAAAAAGCAAGGCTTATTTTTTAAGTTATTTTTTCTGGACTTCTCTTATCTAAAAATAACCTATATGATCAAAAATAGGGGTTTTTACGTATTGACTGGATTGTTCATGTTTGTTAGGTCAGCAAATAAGGTGCCGAAACTATGACAAGGTTAAAATATAATCAATCATATATTGAGGTGATATCATTTCCAATTATCAAATATCAAAAGAACAGAGTCGAGTAGCCCTTGAGCGTTATCTTGTAAAAAAGGCAAAAGAGAAAGCAAAGACACTTGAAATAGAAGAAAATCTCTCTGGTAATTTGGGCAATTTTCATTATCCCGGTGAACTTAAAGATTGTTTTTTTGTTCATGATATAGAAGATTGCCCTTCTTATGTCGGAGCCTCCCGTATAATTGCAATCTCTAAAAAGACTGGGGAAATAGTTTCTGATTGTATTGCACCGGGGAAAAAATATTCACTTTTTTATTCTTAGCTGCTCTCCTTTGGATGTGATTTTTACAAGTTAATTTTTATAGAACTTAATTGCTATTTAGGATTTTTGGGAATTAGTTTCTGGGGGTCTAAACAAAATTTGCTTTATCTCCAATTATGGGGGGGGTTGTTTTTTTGATTTTGATTTTTCCCGTATAATTGAATTATTTATAAAAAAGTTATTTGTTTTGTGCCACAATATATTACTGTAATTTTTATCAATATTGACATAAATTTACATCTATTTTTTAAATGTAATAACAGGCGAAGAGGGAGGATTATGTCCGTTTTATTTGAAAAAACTATGATTAAAGGGATGGAATTAAATAACAGACTGGTGCGCTCCGCAACGCATGAAGCGATGGCCGACGATAATGGTTTTCCGACCGATCGCCTTTTTAAATTGTATGAGCGTCTCGCAAAAGGTGGTATTGGGTTAATTATTACTGGATATACGTATGTGAGTCGTGATGGGAAATTTAAATCAATGCTTGGCATAGACACTGACGAACACATTTTAAAATACCAAAAATTAGTGAACCATGTCCATCAGAACGGTACTAAAATTGCCATTCAATTAAATCATTGCGGTAGACAAACAACAAAAGAAATGACAGGTAGTCAACCCATAGCCCCCTCAGCCGTGAAAGATAAATCTTTATTCGTTTTGCCACGAGAAATGACAGAAGCCGATATTGAGAGAATAATTGAAGCATTTGTTCAAGCAGCTCGAAGGGCAAAAGAAAGCGGTTTCGATGCAATACAGCTCCATGGAGCTCATGGATATTTAATTAATCAATTCCTTTGTCCTCACACAAACCGAAGACAAGACAAATGGGGTGGTTCAATAAAGAATCGGATGCGCTTTGTCACCGAGATATACGAACGGGTGCGCAAAAGCGTAGGAGAAGATTATCCCATTCTCATTAAAATAAGTGCTTATGATTATATGAAAAAAGGCTTAAAACCCGAAGAAAGTATTGTAATGGCAAAAGAAATGGCTGAAATGGGATTTGATGGCATTGAGGTAAGCTGTGGAATTGGGGAAGATGGAGGGTCAACTTTAAGGGGAGAAATCCCTTTTGATGTGATTCTGGATGAATGGGATATGTATAAAAACAAAAACTTTTTATTTCGTTTTATTATGAAAAAGTATGGGAATAAGTTAATGAAACCAATACCATTCGATCAAGGATACAATAGAGAAAGTGCTAAGAATATAAAAAATCAAGTTAGCGTACCAATCTTTGCCGTTGGAGGAATGATTGATCCAAAATTTATGGAAGAAACAATCCAAAGTGGAGAGGCAGATTATATCTCCCTTTGTAGAGCGCTTATAGCAGATCCAAATTTTCCTAAAAAAATCAGAGAGGGAAGTCGTGAGTCTTCAAAATGTATCCATTGTAACTTATGTCTTTTTTATTTGACTACCAAATCTGTACGATGTTACCAAGGGAAAAGAGTAAAAACTTCTCAATTTTAAAAAATCAGTTAATAATGTCAGATTTTGTAATGCCTCCAACAAATCTGTATCATTTGAACAAATTTTGGGAAGCGTCACTTGTGGTATGACTGAGTGTTCTCTCAATTTAGAATTTTTAATTCAATTATATAACCCTTCACCTATGTCACAAGCCATTCTTCCACATTATTTTTTATAATATAAAAAGAACTTATCCAATCGACTTCACCCGATCATTTTTATATAAAAATCAGTATAAGACATTCTTTCAAATTAAATTTTTTAAATATATAAAAACACGGCCACCGTCCATATCTGTTCCCCCAGAGCGGATACTTCAAGGGCAATACTTTGTTAAAATAATTCTACGCACGGTCCGGAGTGTTTAAAGGTGAAAAAAACAACCTTGTTCTTTTCTACCAGGCTTACCATAAAAAAGAGAAACAACTTGGCTATAAAATTTGTCGTATAAAAAATCAATGCTCCTTATCCATAGGGTTCAGTACCAGAAAAGGTTGGACTTTATTTTGCCCGCAGGAACAGGTACGTAATGGCCTTAATTTTGAAATCATAGCCAAGGATTGTATCGTCTGGCAAAAAAAATATAAAATTAATTTTATTATTTCATAATTATTTTAAGCCATGCCCTCCATTCTGAATAGCCTTGGGCAAGACTCTTTCATCAATAATTCTATGTAATGTGGCAAGTCTTTTTTTTATAAAAATACGTAGTTTTGCGTATTGACGAATCAATTTTGATTTACTAAAGGGTCTTAAACTATTTACTATCCGGGACAGATCTGAATCTATTGAGCATAAGTTCCTCTGCGAGCCGAGGATTATCATTTTCATATTCCGCAGCAATTGGACAAAAGGGGGCGTTATTCAAAAATATCTTAAAATAGTAATAAAAGGGGACGACAATGACGGATAAGAAAAAAGCCTTTGAAAGGAGAAAAAATAAGCGGTATAAGGCGGCCAATGGCTCGTATGCAGCAGTTGATCCGCCGTCGAATGAAATTGGGCAGATTACCAACATAAGCATGGGCGGGCTTGCATTTGAATATACGGATTCAGACAGTTTTGAGTCTGAAATGGAATATCTCCAGGAAAAAACAATCTCTTTGAGCAGTAATGGATGCTATGTGTCCAAAATTCCTTTTAAAACCGTATCTGAAAATGAAGTGGCAACCGTCCCCTCATTTTCTGAGGGTTCCATGAAAATTAAAATAAAACAGATCCGGTTTGTGGGCCTGGATTTTAATAACGTGGTTGACCTGGATCATTATCTTAGAAACAATGCCACAGAGTCCGAGGAATGAAACCCATAAAAATCAAAGACCAGGCCTGGAACCCGGTCATTTATGCTGGGCTGTTCAACTGTTGCTACACGGCTCTTTTTTGCGATGGGTCTTGGATATTACCGATATTGTAAGCAAAGATGCATAATTATGGGAAGTACAAGCCTGCTCTGGTAATAGTTTCTGTCTATACCATTTAAATGAATTTTAATCCGGTAAATACATTGTGGGAAAGAAATGAACAAATTAAAATTGATCGAAGTAGTTAAAAACAGATGCTCTCTGACCCAAAAGGAATCAATTGACCTCGTCAATATATTTTTTTCAGAAATTGCAACAACTCTTGCAAAGGGAGATAGAGTCGAAATTAGAGGGTTGTGGGCATTTAACCTAAAAAAATATCAATCCTATACCGGCAGAAATCCAAAAACTGGAAAGTTTGTCAAGGTTTCTTCTAAAAAACTTCCATTTTTTAAATGCGGCAAAAACTTAAAAGAAAGGACTGATTATCCCACCAGTTAATTTCTATCCTCATTGTTATTTTCTACTTTATATAGAAGAATAAGAAGAGCTTGTTATAGATGGTCTCCAATTATGTTGCGTCTTTTTTTTGTAGCGTGATTTTCTTCTAAAGATTTTTTAAAGGATGTATTTTCTTTGAATTTAATTGTTTCTGTAAAAGGTTTAAACCCCCGCCTTTAAGGCGGGTAGCATTTTGATAGCAGTTGGATTATAATCTCTGTTATGAAATACCGTCAAGGAAGCCATACAAGGTTTAATATAGAGTATCATTTTGTTTGGGTGACGTGGCCTACAGGTTTTGCCATTTCATAAGTGGGCACTCTCCCGTGCATTCGCCATGAAATTGCGTATGCCTTAAAACGTGTGGGGTCACATTCTCCAGTCCTGCTTGAATACACACAGTGAAATAATTAAACATTTACAGGTACGATTAATATAACTTTAGTCCCCTTGCCTGATGATGAATTTATTATTAGTTCGCCGCCCATATTCTTAATCCGTTCAGAAAGACTATATAATCCAAAACCGCAATAATTCTTTTTTTGATGAGTATTTAATTCAAATCCTGTACCTTTATCTTCAACTCTTATTTGGATATTATTATTAATTTTAGATAATTCAATCTCAGCAACTAATGAACCTGAATGCTTTAAAATGTTATTAAGCAATTCATTAATGGCTCTATAAATTGTGAATTTCGTTGTCTCAATCAGGTTGATAGGTTCAGTCAAATTGTTGATATAATTAATACTTAATTGTTTTTTTTCTTTAACGGTTTCGATCAGGTAGTCCAGAACCATATCAATGCTGAAATCTTCCAATATTTGTGGGTGAAGTTGATGGATAAGAATACGTACCTCTTTAATCGCATTTTCTATATTTTTTTGAACATTTGATAGTGTTTCAATTCCATATCCGGAATCTACTTCCTTTATAGTTTTAATTTTCGAAATAGCCATTGCAAGACTCTGAGCCACACTATCATGAAGCTCAGAAGCCACATTTTTCCGTTCTCTATCTTCTGAAAGAATAAGATGGTCGTTTAATCGTTTTAATTCATTTGTTCTTTTTTTAACTTCTTCTTCCGCCTGCTTGCGGTCAATGGCGATGGCCATCTGATCAGAGATCCCCGAAAGAACTTGCAGATCTTGTTCATTGTAAAGATTGGAATCCAAGTAGCTCTGGACAGCTACTACCCCGATAATCTCATCTTTGACAATTAAAGGAGCTCCCATCCAAATAAGTGGTACAGGGCCCCAAACACCTTTTTGTGCGGATATTTTTTCAAGATCATTTTTTTTCAATAAAATAGGTCTGCGTTGAGAAACAACTAAACCGGTTAAAGAATTCTTTGTGTCAAAATCTGTGATTGGGAAAAAATCATCATCCTTTGTATCCACATGATATGGAAAATAAAGGGTGCTTTTTTTGATATCCACCATGGCAATAAAAAAATTGGTGACATCAATAATACTGCTTAACGCACTATGGGTAATTTCAAAAAGGTCTTTCAAATTTCGGGTGATATTCACCGCATTTGAAATAGTAAACAAAACTTTTTTAATCTCTTCAGCCTTTTTGTGCTCAGTAACATCCTGGGCTAATGAGAATACTGCGATTGTTTTCCCCGTTTTATCAATGATTGGGGTGTTGAACCATTCGCAAAATATATTATCCCCATTCTTGGTAATGTTTTCGTTTGTGCTTCGTTTCCCCCCTTTTTGTTCTAAAAGACCTGCCCAAATCATATCGATCTGGTTTTGATACTTTTCTGGAACAATTATTGAAGAATGTTTTCCCAATATTTCATTTTCAGCATATCCAAATATTTTTTCTGCAGCAGGATTCCAGGATCGTACGTTGAATTCTAAATCCCATTCTATTACAGCAAGTGGTGTTTGTAAAAAATGCAAATCAAGTTTTTGTTTTGATAATAATAAATTTTTCTCGGTCTGTTTGCGCTCGGTAATATCCGTTACCACAACATGCACCAGTGCCTCTCCTGTCTCAGGATGTTCAACCTGGTACGCATCATGGATAACCCACCGGTCCTCTCCTTTCAACGTTTTAAAATGGTAGTCATCGCCATAGAAGTGACCGGTTTTCTTTATGCGACTTCTTACAGTGCCGGTGCTGCTGGTATAACCAATCAGGTCCCCGATTTTCCTCCCAACAGCCATTTCTGAGTCTGGGTAAGTGGCTGAAAGATCTAATATTTTTATGATTACTTTATCGATATATGTGATCGTTCCGTCAAATTTGTACTCATACACTCCAAGCCCATGCTGCTCCATACTCATTTTTTGCATTTGTCCAAGTTCGGATTCGGTCAATGACCTTGGTAATCGCTTTTTCACTATTCTCTCCCCTCAAACGGTGGAACATCTCTAATTAACCTCACACACTTCAAGTAACGCCTGTACACTGATTCAAATGCCAAAGTGCTGTTTGGCACTATCCTTGCCTCTATCTGAGCAGCCATTTTTACCATCGCCTTTGTGATATTAGAATAAACACCAAGCCCGGTCCACAAAAGAGCTGCAAGCCCCAGAATGGTCGTTTCCCCGGTATTAAGTATTAGCAGCTCTTGACCGGTTATATCAGCCAGAGTTTGAATTGTTTGATGCTGCCTGGATCTGCCTCCTACAATCTTTATAATGTTTCCTGTTCTGCAGGGAGCGACTGAGTCAAGAATACGGCGCATTTCCAAAGCAACTCCTTCCAGCACTGCATTAGCAATCTCGGCCCTGCAGTGGTTCATAGACAAACCAACAAATGCCCCTCGTGCCGAAGCGTCAAAATCAGGCGAGCCGATTCCGGCAAGAAAGGGCAAAAACAAAAGACCACTACTTCCTGCTGAAGCTGATTTTCCAATTTCTGACAGGCTATCCCTGTCTTTGAGACCCAATATATCGGCGGCCCAGTCACCTGAAGTTCCAAAAGAGTTATGTATTGATTCCATTACCCACAACCCACCCAGGGCGTGGGCTGTACAAAAAACACCTTGTGTTGAGCCGGTTACCGGTTTGGATACCGGACAGTTTAGAATTCCTGCCGCACCCAGACATAGAATGTCATCTCCCGGACTGATTCCTCCACCGCCGAGAGTGGCGCATTGCTGATCCCCCGCCCCAACGAAAAGAGGTGTCCCGGCAGGCAGACAACTCTTTTTTGAAGCATCGGAACTTATCATGCCGATAGAGGTTCCGGCTGAGGCAATAACCGGCAATTGATCTTCATGCAGTTCCAAAGCTTCAAGGATTTCTCCTGACCAGCATCCTTTCTGAATATCGTATAATCCTGTTACAGATGCATTTGAATGATCAGTATAGAGCCCAGGGGCTCCGAATTTTAGAAGCAGGTAGTCATGCAATAACGCAAAATAATAAGAATCACGATTCCAGTTATAGCAGCCACTTTTCCAGCCTGCTATCTTGCTTATAGTCCAGAGAGTTCCTTCAGGCAACCCAGTACATGTGATAAACTGATCATCATTGAGCGAGGCATAAAAAGACCTGGATGCACGCTCGCATGTTACATCCTGCCAGGTAACTCCTGAACCACTGGGAGCCATATTGCCATCCAAGGGCACAATTGTGGCACGCTGTCCTGTAATGGACAAACCTTTGATACATTCTTCAGGGAATGGAGAAGACTTAATGGCTTTTTCAATGGCGCAGCACACTGCATCGAAAACAGCTTCCGGGTTAAACTGACAACGGTTGTCTGAATGATAGGGCATCATCTCAGAGGCTATGGAAACCTGTTGCCCGTCTTTTTGTACCAGCGCAACTTTTATACTGGTGGTTCCAGCATCAATACAACAGATCAGATTATTTATAGAAACCTCCTTGTCAGTATTTCAGCCTTTGGCTTCACCACACAAATCTTTTGGTGGTTAATTCCTCATCAAGCTATACTTTAATTCTTTTCACTTTCGCCTCGTATGACTGATATGAGCATATTTTCAATTTCTTACAGCTCATTAGTAAATTTGACCGAATCAGTCAATAGGTATAAACCCCTATCTGGATATCTCGGCAATGTAACCTGCATATTCTTCCACTAAACCAGCTGCAAATGCTATTAGTTTTCTTTATTTATCATTCATATACAATATTAATCACAGGAGAGTTTATGAACACTATAAAAACAGTCGGAAAGCAGCGGGCAGATCTCCCTCGGCAAAAAATTCGCAGGCCAAACCGTAATGATGGATGAAATCGACACAAGGGTTTGGATTGTAAAGCCGGGTCGCTTCATTCCCGATAATGAAAGGCGGATTTAATAAACCGGGGTCAGGCTGACTTCCTTCCCTAAGATCCACCCCTCCTTAGTACCGAAGATGACTATCAAATTAAAATAAATGGAGAATCGATTTTTCATAAAATACCCTGATCAGACCTTGGAAGTTGCTCATTTGCGGCTGCTCTTTTTTCAAGTTCTTTAGGGAAAGAATCAACCTGCTCCTGCAAATGTTCCATTTTTTGTTCTCGTTCTGCTACACGTTTTTCTCGGATTGCTAACAGGTCATTTCCCTGAGTGTCAAATCTTTTTTACCAGGTTCATCCTCATATAATAACACAACCTTAATCTTTGAATTCTTCATAACATTCAGTTCTTGTAAAATTTCTTTTGAAGGAGGCCTACTTCTATTTGGGTTGTTTTTAAATAGTTGAGCAGTTGGACGTCCTAATTTATTTCCATATCATTCATGTTTATTTGTAAAATTCGAAATAGCAAACCCCTGACCCTCCACACCCAGAAAGCTTAAACATCCCTTTTTACCATCAAAAAGCTCACGCTAAGAACTTTTTGCCCTATATTTTGTGCAATATTATTTGTAAAAATAAATACTTGGCAGGGTCAGACCGGCATCCACCGGACATTAATCGAATAGTTCGGAATGGGTTTCCAATCTGGCAGGTCTGAGTTCAAAATCAGCAATCGTATAGATTAAAAACCAGTCCTGATCAATATGACATTCTCTAAAATCCTGCTCCGGCACTACGTTCCTATGTGGATGATTATTTGCGGGAAGAAATTATGGAAGAAGGTCTGACGCGCCGTCTTCCAATATTTTCCGACTTTCTAAGAGTAGCAGCCATCGGGGACACGGAAATGCTGAACATGTCCAATATTGCACGAGAAACAGGCATCTCAGTTTCTACAGTCCGTGACCATTACGGCATCCTGGTCGATACCTTGATGGGTGCCTTTTCTGCATTGCTCTGGGATGGAAACTGGATTAAATAACCACAGTAAGGAAAGGACCCGCTATACCGCAGTTGCCAATAATTCAAAATCACAGATCTGTCGATTATTCAAAATAACATCCGGCATGGGGGAGCATAAGTTTTTCAGGAGAAAATGCAGCGAATCAAAAACCCAATAACCACAATAAGCGAAGCCTGACCCCAATTTACCATATCACTGTCAGCGGCTCTAATCTTTTCAGCTTTTTGTCAGCAGTGATTAAAGGGGCATTATGATGAATTGCAGTAGCTGCAATAAGTTTGTCGGCAGGATCTTTATGATGAAAAAAGTCTCCTTGTGACAATGATGCTATTTCTGGAGTAATCGGCAAAACAGTTAAGGATAAAGCCAGACAGAGGTCAGTCATGTACTGTACAGGTGAGACGTCATCTCGCAATCGACCGGAATGGATAAGCATGGCAATTTCCCAAAATGAAATATCAGAACAGGCAAGAGTTTTGTCATACAATGCAGTTTCAATGGCAGCTTGAGCATTATTGCTCAGGCGCTTTGGGTCATCCTGCCAGAAGATCAAAATATGGGTATCACAAATTATCTGCGTCTGCATTCCATTCTGCCCCGGTAGGTTCTAAAATGTCTCCTTTGATCATTGTTCCCCTTAATTTCATAAGCCTGTTGTGTGCCTCTTTTGCAGCACTGACTTCAGGTACAAGGCGGGCAATCTTTTTCCCATGGCTTGTTACCAGAAATTCAACCCCTTTTTGTACCTGTTTCATATAATGCGGAAGACGGTTGCGAAGCTCAGTTATATTAACTTGCTGCATAGCTACCTCCTGTTAGAATTCTATTTCTGTACACCTATTTTGTACATAATAATTTATTGATTATTTTTTGTCAATTTCTATTTTTGACGGGCCAGACCCGGCTTCCCCATAGTGTAGAAATGGGGACGGCCCAACATTTATCCCCTAAAGGCAGCGTTTCCGTGCCGTCATAAAGAATGACACCTTGCTTAAATTGTTTCCCCGCAACACTCGCCAGTCGCTTTAAGCCACGAAGGTCACTTTTTTTCACTGTTGCGGCTGCTTTTACTTCTACTCCGACCAACTGACCTGTAGAATCTTCAATGACAAAATCTACCTCAAACTGATCATGATCACGATAGTAAAGCAATTGGTAATACCCTTCAGAAATTGTTGTGTTCTTGAGCAACTCCCCGAAAACAAATGTTTCCAGAACATTACCAAATCGAGAACGATCTTGCCTCACAAGTACTGGTGTAACACCTGCCAAGGTGGATAATAATCCTGAATCAACAAACTGCATCTTGGGTTTTTTAACCAGACGTTTAAGGCGATTCCCAGCCCAAACCTCAACACGCTTGAGCAGGTACATCTGCTCAAAAACCCCAATATACCTGGCAGCGGTCTTGTGATCTAAGCCAACCTGTCCACCCAGTTGGCTGTAGTTACACATTTGCCCGGAAACATGAGCCAAAGCACGCAAAAACCGAGGCAACTGATCAAGCTTATCAATACCCGCGACATCACGGACATCACGCTGAATGATAGCATCGAGATACTGTCAACTCCATGCAGTTCTACGCCTGACAGTAGGACGAGATACCGCTTCGGGATAACCGCCTGCCAAAACGACTTCGATCAGTTCTTCCCCGATGACAGGGGTCGACACCTGGGGGAACTCACCTGTAAAAACGCTATCAAGCCAATTAACCGTACTATGGCGCATCTCACATTGCGACAACGGCAATAGCGTTAACGTCTCCATCCGCCCAGCCAGAGAGTCTGCCACTGTCGGCAAAATCATCAGGTTAGCTGACCCCGTCAGCAAAAATCGCCCGGGACGTCGATCTTCATCCACTGTCTTCTTAATGGCAAGCAGCAATTCGGGGGCACGCTGAATTTCATCAATGACCGCACGATCCAGGCTGCGAATCATCCCAACAGGATCCTCCTTAGCGGCGAGCAATGTAAGTTCATCATCAAGGGTAAGATAACGTATCCCCGGCTCTGCCATCCTCAGAACCAAAGTAGTTTTACCGGCCTGACGTGGACCAGCGACAAACACAACAGGTGTATCTGCCATTGCTTCAATAACACGTGGCTCAAGCAGTCTGGGATAGAGGGATATTGTATTGTTCATGACGAATACTGTATCGTGTAATTGGGATCATGTCAACGTGTAACTGGGAATAGAACTACCCATAATCAGGAAAATACCGGACGGCCCCATCACCCTGACCCCGTTAGTTTCAATTTTTTGGACAAATTGAATTTTTAAGTTTCAATTTGTCCAAAAATAATATATGTTCATATAGTTTATTAAGCAGGGGAAACAAATATGTCATACATCAAAAGAGATCTGGAAAAACACCTTTTATACATGGCAACAAAATATCCAGTTGTAACGTTAACTGGCCCCCGGCAATCCGGGAAATCAACCCTGGTTCAGCATGCATTTCTTGAAAAGCCTTATATTTCATGTGAAGATCCGGATATCAGGTTGTTTGCCGATCAGGATCCCAGGGGGTTTTTACAAACATACCCAAATGCGGTGATTGATGAAGCTCAAAAAGTGCCCCAGATTTTTTCCTATATTCAAACCATGGTTGATAAAACAGGTGAACCAGGCCAGTTTGTTCTCACAGGGTCCAGTGATTTCCTTTTATTTGAAAAAATTACCCAGTCCCTTGCCGGCAGAACCGCTGTTTTAAGATTGCTTCCGTTTTCACTGAATGAAATCCATGACCTTAAGGGGTTTGAACATTATGAAGAGTACCTTTTTAATGGATTTTATCCAAGACTGTATAAAATGAACATCCAGCCCGTTGATTTTTACCCCGGTTATATGCAAACCTATATTGAACGGGATGTGAGAACCATAAAAAACATATCAAATCTTGGGCAGTTTCAACTATTTTTAAAAATGTGTGCCGGCCGAACAGGTCAGCTTCTGAACCTGTCATCCCTTGCCAATGAATGCGGGATTTCCCATACCACTGCAAAATCATGGATTTCTGTTTTAGAAGCCAGTTATATCGTTTTCCGCTTACCCCCCTATCATGAGAACTTCAGTAAAAGACTTGTTAAAATGCCAAAGCTCTATTTTTATGACCCCGGTCTTGCCGCATACCTTTTGGGTATTGAGTCGCTTGCTCAACTTCAAACCCATTATTGCAAAGGGGCATTGTTTGAATCCATGATCATTTGTGAAATGATAAAACAAAGATTTAACCAGGGGCAATCCAGCAATTGTTATTTCTGGAGAGACAAAACCGGGCATGAAATTGATTGCCTGGTGGACAATGGTGAATTTTTATCTCCCATGGGAATCAAATCAGGGCAAACCATTACGTCAAATTATTTTAAAGGTCTTGATTATTTCTTAAAAGCTGCCGGCAGCAGGGCATCAAAACCATATCTTATTTACGGGGGAGCAGAAAACCAGCATCGCTCCAACGCTGAGGTTCTCTCCTGGAGTCGATTGGACAAATTACCTTTTTAAGTTTCAATTTATCTCCAATAACCACAATAAGCGAAGCCTGACCCCGTTATGACCCCTGCAATTCTGCAATTTTTTTGCTTGACATAATATAAAAACAACATCTATAATTGTTTAAAAGTTTAATTGTTTAAAAAGGAGATCTTTATGTCTGCTATAATGAAAATCAGCCCACAGGGCCAGATCCGAATACCGAATAAAATCATGGAATTGCTTGGCATTGAAAAAGGCGACTATATTGAGGTAGATGTAAAAGACAATGACATCATCTTAAAACCCAGAAAGCTCATTGATCCTTCGCAGGGATGGCACTGGACAAAAGAATGGCAGAAAATGGAAACCACCGTTGATGACGAGATTGAAAAAGGGCTTGTTTCACCAACATTCAAGACGGCGGAAGAAGGATTAAAATGGTTGAAAAAGTAACAGCCTATCAGTTCAGCAGGCGATTTAAAAAAGAATATAGTAAGTTACCAAAAAAAAATCAAAAAGCCTTCGACGAAAAACTATCTCTATTTTTGAAACAAACGTCTCACCCCTCGCTCAGAGTTAAACGAATACAGGGAACAAAAAATCGGTGGGAGGGATCAATTACCATGAAATATCGCTTCACCTTTGAGTTTCTTGAAAGTGGAGTCCTATTTCGAGCCATCGGCACTCATGACATATTGAAATGATGAAACTAACCACAACAACCCATTATATTTAAACATCCCTGATTAATTTCACAGTGAAGCTTAAACACTCCTTTTTAGCATCAAAAAGTTCACCCTAAGACCTTTTCTGCCCATATTTCAAGTAACATTAGCTGTAAAAACAAAACCTTACCAGGGTCAGACCCGCTAAACCCTTTGTTCACCATCAAACAAAAACCACCCCCATCAACTGTCTAATCAAACACTTCACCCAGAGGGCATACAGATACATAAAAAAAGGGGCAGGCTTAAAAAAAACCTGACCCCCTGATTAAATCCTGAAAATCAGCGCAAATCTGCGTCCCATTCTTCAATAACCACAATAAACGAAGCCTGACCCCGTTATGACCTATTCAACACCTTATCCCCAGTAACCACAATAAGGAAAGCCTGACCCCATCATTTTAATTAATTACCCTTACAAATTTACAATAAAGAGATAAATTTACCTTTACAAAAATATGTACAACATATATCTTATCATCCAGAGAACTAACAAATAATACTAAAACCACTTAATCGATCCTGGATTCAGGTTTATTCGAAAGGTTGGGGTGTTGATGAAAAGAGCCGGTCTGGATTATCTAAAAAACTGGAAAGACAAAAAAACGCGAAAACCGCTAATTATCCGGGGAGCCAGACAGGTCGGCAAATCCTATCTTGTCCGCTTGTTTGCCAGAGAACATGGGTTAGACCTTCTTGAAGTAAACTTTGAATTTAATGACGATTACATCCCATGCTTTAGGCCAAAAGATCCAAAGCAGATCATCACCCTGCTTGAGCTGAAATCCGCACAAAAAGTAGTGCCCGGCAAAACCCTTCTTTTCCTGGATGAAATACAGTCAGCCCCGGAGGTATTGGCCAGACTGCGTTATTTTTATGAAATATTACCCCGACTTCATGTTATTGCCGCGGGATCTTTATTGGAGTTTGTTCTTGAAGAACACTCATTTTCAATGCCCGTTGGCAGGATTGAATATATGCACTTGGGGCCAATGAGCTTCAAAGAATTTCTAAACGGCATTGGCAGAAACCAACTAACTGAATTCATAGAACAATACCAATATCCCGATGAATTCCCCATTGTTGTCCATGATGAGTTAATGAAGATATTTAAACTTTACCTTGCCATAGGCGGCATGCCTGAAGCGATTCAAGTATATAGCGATACAAATTCACTACTGGAAGTTGACACTGTAAAACAGTCCATCTTACTAACCTTTCGGGATGATTTCAGCAAATATAAACAAAGGGTTAATCACATCAGGCTACAGACTGTTTTTCAAAAACTTCCTTTGCAGATCGGCCGGAAAATAAAATATGTAAATCTCGATCGAAATGAAAAAAGTTCTGATTTAAAAAAAGCCTTACATCTTCTATCGTTAGCCGGAGTTTACTATCCTGTTTACCATACAGCGGCAAACGGAATTCCGCTGAGAGCACAAAGCAATGAAAAAAACCAGAAACCTTTGTTTTTAGATGTCGGGTTGCTCACCAGAGCTTGCGGGGTCAGCTATGCTGATATTGAAATGGCTGATAAAGTGGCATTAATCAATTCAGGACCTATCTGCGAGCAATTTATCGGTCAACACCTTCTTTATGCCAGGCCCTGCTATGAGGAGCCAGAACTTTTTTATTGGTGCAGAGAAAAAAGACAGGCATCTTCAGAAATTGATTATATCCTGTCCCATGGCCCCCGGATAATACCAGTGGAAGTGAAAGCAGGCAAGACCGGAACCCTCAGGTCATTACATGTTTTTATTAAGGAAAAAAAATTGAATTATGGCATTCGTTTTAATGCGGATATCCCATCCTGCAGTGACATCGCAACTTCGCTGCCCGAAAAACCGGTTATGTTCAGGCTGCTTTCTCTTCCCCTTTACATGGTAGAAGAATTACAAAGAATTGTGACCCTTACCTGTCAGCAATAATAATTAACAAATCCTTCCTATCTGTCCAAATCTGGGTCATCTGCGTCTCAATAACCACAATAAGGAAAGCCTGACCCCTTAAATAACCACAATAAGCGAAGCCTGACCCCGTTATATGTTGGTTCTGTCTGGAGTGGTGAATTTGAAGATACCAAGAAATTAGCTGAACAAGGAAATTCTAAATCACAACATAATCTTGGAAATATCTATTTTAAAGGAAAAGGAGTAACCCAAAATTACAAACAGTCTGTATATTGGTATACTAAATCAGCTGAACAGGGAAATTATAGTTCACAATATAATCTTGGGATTTCATATTATAAAGGAGAAGGAGTACCCCAGAATTATAAACTTGCTTATATTTGGGCAAGTTTGGCAGCATCTCAAGGATATAAAGATGCTATTTATAATAGAGATATAATGGTTAAGAAATTAGCACCTCAACAATTAAATGAAGCCCGGAATATTGCATCTAAAATTCAATATAAAATAGACAATCCAACCAAATCACAAAAACAACAATCATCAAGAACAGATTTTAAAGAATAAATCCAATCCTTTAGGAGCCGAGACACGCATTGATATATTCAATTAGTTTTATCTGAAATATTATTTTAGTCGTGCACAGGTGATTTGATCAGCGTTAGCTATAATACCCGCCTGCAAAAACAAAACTTACCAGGGTCAGACCCGGACTTTACCGGACTTATTTACCCATCCATATTCAAGGGAGTTGAAGCTCTTTGCAAAAAGCTTCAACGGGCAGTACCCTCACACCGTTTTTTATATAATCTTTTGTTCCCTGATGCACCTGGTAAAAATCAGGTATCTGTGTCCTTTCCTTGAAATAGAAAATAGCAGGGTTTATACTCTTTTCTCCTGTTTTGCACTCCACTGCAAACTTGGGAACACCTTCTTTCAATACAACAAAATCAATTTCACGTTTGTCAGTATCCCTTAAAAATCGTAGTTCCATGGAGAACCCTTCTGTGTCTTCGATAAAATTGCAATACTTTAAAAGGTGGGCGGCAATAAAATTTTCAAACTTTGGACCATGATCAGGCACTATGGACCAGTCCCATAAGTACAGTTTCTGTTCTTTTTTAACAGCACGTACTTTTGGGGGCCCATATGGGGGAATTCTAAAGCAATAATACATCCTTTCAAATATCATCAGCCACCTTTCGGCTGTTTCATGGGCAACCTGGAGCATTTCTTTAATATTTTTTACAGACAGAGGTGAACCGACACGATTGGGAAGTTCCTGGGCAAGTAATTCAAGCAGACTGATTTCTTTTATATTTTCAAGATCCCTTATATCTTCATAAATAACCCGCTGGAGTCTTTCCCTTTGCCATCTTCTCCAAAATTTTTCTTCTGTTTTTAATAATGGTTCAGGAAAACCACCAAATTTCAACAGGGTTTCAAAATCTTTTTTATCCGGGTCAGGATTCAACTCAGTAAGGGAAAACGGGTGCAAACGGTAGTAATGGTATCTTCCCTGCAGAGAATCTCCGCCTTTTCTGTAATGATCAAGCTTTGCCGAGCCTGTAATAATAAATGATATCTCAGATTTATTTGTATCATAAAAACCCTTTATAAGGTTACGCCATCGGGCAAATTTATGTATTTCATCTATAATTATGCATTTTTCATTTGGCGGTAATTCTCCTTTTAGCAGCGAAGGTCTTATTGAAATATCATCCCAGTTCAGGTATGCAGGATGGCTTTCGATGGGCTTGGGTAAAAACGTCAGCGCAAAAGTAGTTTTTCCTACCTGCCTTGGACCGCCTATAAAAACCATTCTGGTTTCAAGATCACCTGCCACATTATTTTTAATATATCTTTGTTTGATTTTTGTCATAGTATAATCGATATAACATGATTTTTTTCATGAGTAAAGTAGAGTTTGATCGATTTAACTGCTGGCAGGGTCAGATCCGGGCTTGATGCTTGAATTTGTAAAAACAAAGACTTGGCAGGGTCAAACCCGCTAAACCACCGGAGAAATCGATCAGGAAATCATCAGACCCGGCCATACCGCAGGCAAGCCTGACCCCGTCATTTTAATCTGGAAAGTACATCTTCAGGGCTGATTATCCAGTATTCTTCATTTTTGATTTTATTGATTTTATTATTTTTGCACCACACTGCCATGATTATTTTTTTATCAGTCTGTTTGGGGAAATTGACAATAGATTTTTTTAATTTGCTTATTGTCGATTTAATATTTGTTTTCTCCTCCCATTTGACCTCACCGAACAATAAAAACGCATTGTTTAATGACTCTGCTATAATATCAATTTCCATATTCTTTCCATCACGACCATTCCCCCACCAGCGCTGGCCCGGTTTCCAGCGAATATTTGCTATATTAAGATGCGCTGTGGATTTTCGCGCCATCTCCTCCCATATTTCAGCAGTCTGAGCCTTGAAATTATTTTGCGATTCAGCATAAACTGCATCAATAAGGTCTTGCTCAAGAAGTGAATGATTGGGCAGGACAACCCGGTACCAAAACAATAAAAATGGATCTTTGAGTCTGTAAATGGTTTTTTTAGTTGACCTTGGACTTTCTCCAAAAGGATGGTCACGTTTAATATAACCCAGTTCAATTAAATTGGCCAGAGGACGAGTCAGGCTGGTTGCCGGTTTGCCTAAACGACCGGCGATTTCTGACAATCTGTTTGAGCCGTTGGCAATTAAAGAAAGAAGAGAATGCGGCTGGCTTGCTCCGCGCATATCATCAAGCAAAAGACGCATGGGCTCGCTGTGAAGAATGCCATCTCATGTTATCCTCAGTCCGATAAAATTAATGTGGCTTTGCAAAACGTGACATCCTTAAAAGTCTCTATATATGTATGTCACACATTATGTTTAACAAACATAATGTTTAACGTCAAATCATTAGATGAATATCGGGATCAGGCAGTCCGAATCTCTTAAAAAAATAGGCCAAACCTTCCCTGTTGTCCAAACAGCCACAATAAGGAAAGCCTGAACCCCTTGTTTAATTTTTTCCATATCATAATATACAATCTTGTTTAATTTTACACATCATAGCACGAGATAAACAAATTCAAACTATGACACCCCTAATTTATTTTGCCCCCTTCTGAAAGCTTAAACACCCCTTTTCACCCCCAAAAAGCTCACGCTAAGAACCTTTTTTAACTTATATTTCATACAACATTATTTGTAAAATCAAAGACTTACAAGGGTTTGCCGGGGAGACCCGGGTTTGGCTTGTGTTTTTTTGTATTATCTAAGGCTTTTCTTGAATAGTGCTTCTTGCTTCCTCAATCACTTTAAGTATTGAAGTTTCGGAAACATCAGTGACTTCATCCGGGAGATGCTTGTGATTTGGGAAATTTGTAAAACCAGGGAAATGAGGCGCATTGTCATATCTAAAAATAAGGTTATTTTTATCATCCTGAAAATGATACCGATAGTATAACCGTTTAAGTGTGGCTGTTTCTGCAATAATGGCCTCATTTAATTCCAGCAAATAACCTGTCTTGAAACGAATTCTGATACGCAAATTAATACGATTATTCACTATAATTTCTTCTTCATAACGCTCTACATATACATTCTCCAGCTTTAAAATTCTGGCTTCAATTTTATTAAGATATTCTGATAACAAATCAAGCAACATTATGTAATTGATCCTCTAAATCATGCCTGATCATAATATAATGTTTGTAATCATTTGCCCATTCAATATAATCCTCTGAATCGTCCAATTGTCCTTTACTAAAACTATTATAAAACTCCTCTGACGTTAATTTATACCTTGATTCATAACTGCTGAGATGCTTTGCTATTGCAACAAGCGCATCTACTGATGAATCGTATTCAATCCTGTGTTTCTTCATGCCTCCTCCTCAATCTGCTTTTTTCCTCTTAAAATTTCAACACATTGACATCATTACTTTTAGTGTAACCATAAACTTAAATTTCTGCAAATTCTTTTTTGGGAAAATAACGGGATCAGGCTTTCCTTAACCAGAAGTACCGCCCGCTTCAATTTCTTGACAAACCTCAAAAGAAACAAGAACCCGTTTATAAAGCCGCTCCAGCAATGACAAATCGCCAACACCGACTATTAAAGCAAGTATAGTTAACACTGCTACTTTATTCTGAACGTCAAACTGATGCAGCAATAGAATTATACCAATTTCTTAAACACCCCTTTTTGGCCCCAAAAAGCACACGCTAAGACCTTTTTAACCTCTTTTTTTTACAAAATTATTTGTAAAAACAGAGACTTACCAGGGTTTAGCAGGGTCAGACCCGCTAAAATAACCACAATAAGCGAAGCCTGACCCCAGGTTTTAAAGGTTGGGTGAAGTTATGCCTTCGGATACGGCTAATTTAGTCAACTGTGCAACATTGTCAATTTTCAGCTTATTTTTCAAATGTGCCCTGTGAACATCGACTGTTCTGATACTGATACCTAATCTTTCTGCAATATATTTGTTGTTATTGCCTTCTGCTACCATTTGCAGCACCTGTCTTTCTCTGCTTGATAATAACGAGAAAATTGAAACTCTGTTATTTTTAAAAGGCCTTGTTTCCGTTTCTGTGATCAGGTGTTGTACACTATGATAAAATTTTTCATCCCCTGATACAACGCTCCTGACAGCATCTACTAACAGCCATGCCCTGTCGGGCACAACAAAAAATGAAACACTTGCAAAATTGAAGGAATGGTCATAACTATCAAATTTTTTTATCACCATAATAAAATGAAGAGGATAGCTATGACCAAGAAGTTAGATACCACATTTATTCAGATTGTTCACCCTGTTTGTTGCGGATTAGATGTACATAAGAAGAAAATATCCGCTTGTCTTATTATCATTGATGAACACGGCAAAGAACAGTACGAGGTAAAAGAGTTTGGAACATTCACTAATGATCTGTTAGAGATGAAAAAATGGTTAACAGATAATAGCTGCCCTGTATTAGCAATGGAGAGTACCGGGGTTTATTGGCGCCCTGTTCATAATGTTATTGAAGGGTTCATGGAAGTCATTCTTGTAAATGCCCGGCATATCAAAAATGTTCCGGGTCGAAAAACAGATATAAGTGATTGCAAATGGCTTGCAGGGCTTCTGAGACATGGGCTATTAAAAGGCAGTTTTATCCCTCCCAAAGAGATACGTCAATGGAGGGAACTGACACGGCTCAGAAGAACGTATACAGAATCCCGGGCTGATTATAAAAGGCGGGTTCACAAACTTTTTGAAACTGCCAACATTAAGATTGATTCTGTCGTATCTGACCTATTTGGAGTTACCGGGCGCAACCTGATTTTCTTGTTATGCAATGAATCTGAATTGAGTTTAGACGCTATCAAGGAGAATGCTAAAAGAGGACTGAAGGCAAAATCCAAAGAACTGCACAGTAGCATTCATGGTTTTTTTGAAGATCACCATCGATTTCAATTGATCGGTATGATGGAGATGATCGCAACCTTTGAAAAGCGAATCACTGAAATAACCCAACGGATGGACACTCTTACAGAAAAACATCAGGATTTGCTAAATCGCCTGGATGAAATTCCGGGTATCGATAAAAAATCCGCCCAATCAATCGTGAGTGAACTTGGGATTACGTTAGATGAATTTACCTGTATGGCGGCGCTTGCTTCCTGGGCTGGGTTATGTCCTGGTAATAATGAAAGCGCCGGTAAAAGAAAAAGTGGTAGAACGTCTGTGAGAAGCCATCCATTCAAAACAATACTGGTTGAAGTTGCATGGGCAGCAGTCAAGAAAAAGGGTTCATATTACAGAGCCAAATATTATAAATTAAAGGCCAGGCGTGGAGCTAAAAAAGCAATTGTTGCAATAGCCCATCGGATCTCAAAAGCAATTTTTAATATCATTAAGCAAGGGGATACATTTATGGATCTTGGAGAGGATTATTTGACAGTCCAAACCAGACAAAGGGTCATTAACAACATTAAAAAACAGGCTGAACAGCTTGGTTATAAACTTGTCCCTTGTGAAAATTAATAGAAGGTATTTATAAAAAAAACCACTTTAACAGCAGGAAAAAAAGTCGATGAAGAACTGAAGCCATAGAGCGCGAAACTAACATGACTGATCAGCCTTTAGCACAACGAACTGTCAGTCCTTCCTTGAAGGAACTACGCATATAAAACTGTATTAAATCAGGCTGATCAATTCTGCTTTATAAAAGTGATAATTATTTGGGGTTTACAAACAGACCAAGGAGCATTTTTTAAAAAACAACGAAATTTCAATTTTGGAGAAAGGTATTACAAAAAAGGTAATGCCAATGATGCACTATGTCCATTTGGGCTGTGGTGTTTCATATAAAATAATGACATGGAATCAGATTTTAAAATATATCCGGAAGCACCTGCATTCAACATCCCCATCACATATATTTTTTCAACGTGCATGGAAAGTGCAATCACTTTAATATTGGGATTATTGGTAATTATTTCTTTCGTAGCTTCAATGCCGTTGAAATCAGGCATGGAAATATCCATGATTATAACATCGGGGCGATGCAATAATGCAAGGTCTATGGCTTCTTTGCCACATCCGATGTCGGCAACTATTTCAAAGTTGGGTTCAGTAATCAGTGCCTGACAAATTCCATGCCTTACAATTGCATGGTCATCAACAATAATTATTTTTATTTTTTTCAATTCTGCCTCTTTTGATCCAGACTTCATTTGGTATGTTTTTGAGCACTGATATCATTAGTTTCAAAGTTATTTAAATTAATCAAGGATTTTATATTTTTATTTTTTTGGGTTTGGCCTGGTGAAAAAAGTATTTATTTTATGTAAAAAAATCAATTATTTGTAAATTTTTTTCACAATTAATGCTGTTTATTGAGAGAAGCGATAAATTCTGCGAAATTCGCAAATCACCACATCGTGGTATTTTTTTAAAAATTTAGGAAAATATTTTCATGATTTATTGGTTTTTATATAAGTAATATTACCTATTGAGTAAGTGGTTTTACCTATAAAAAAATAAAAATTGAAAATATTTTAAGTGCGGTATATTTTTTGCTTAAAAACAAATAAAAAACAATTTTAAAAAGCTTAATTTGATTGAAAAGCACGTATTACTGGCTCTTAATAAGTTAAACGCTAGGTGTTTTTACCTATTGATTTTAATAAACTAATCCTATATTGAGCATAAAGATTTATTATTTCTTTGCGTAATCCTAATGTAAGTGAAAGGGCGGAGCTGTTTTTTTTATTTGAAAAGAATGATTTTAATATATGAAAAAAACTACCCAATAAAAAATCAGGATTTTCATCGCCTCAATTATTTTTGATACTTAATGACGATATTTATTAAATGCGAAATACGGCCATTCAAATTATAAATTTAGAGACCTCGTATAAAATGTTATTTGTAATTGTTCAGCCCGTTAAAAGAGGTTATCTAAAAAGCACTGTCTGATGGATATTTGCAGGAGGTTAAGCGAATAGCATCGAAACAAAATATCCATCAGACAGGGCGCAGTCAAGCATAAGAACTGAATAGTTACTCTTATTTTTTTACCTTCCGGGGAAACTGGGCAAAAGAGTACCCTATTCACAGATCTCTATAAGTCAGGGGGAATTATGATTATGAACAGGAAAAAAGGAATTGAAAGAAGAAAAAACAAGAGATACAAAGCAGTAAAAGGTTCTTATGCATCTATAAATCCCACTTCGCGCATAATTGGTCCTATAACCGATATCAGCATGGGAGGACTTGCATTCAAATATACAGATACTGGCGGTGATAATTCCATTGAAGAACCCCTTGAGGAGAAAACAATCTGTTTGAGCAATCTGGGATACTTTGTGGGTAATATTTCCTTTAAAACCGTTTCAGAAAAGGAAATCACAACTGTTCCCTCATTTTTAAGCGGTTCAATGAAGGTTAAACTAAAACAGGTACAATTTGTAGCCCTGGATTTTCAACAGATGATTGACCTGGATAATTACCTTAGAAATAATGTTTATGAGCCTTTGGAAAACTTTCCCCCTGATAACGACAATAAAGAAAACCTGACTCCTGAATGAATTTTTCCATGATAAAAATCAAAGATTTGACCTGGGACCCAGCCATTTACCCCAGAGCCGCCAAAAGCCGGCAAACCATCAGTGCATACGCTGAATCCCTTTCCATCAACGTCCAGTTTCCCCCGATCAAGATACAAAGGGTCTTCAACTACCCGGATGCCAATGGCAATAAATCAACTAAAGCCTTTATAATCCTGGACGGCAACCACCGCTGTGAAGCATTTATAGAAAAAGGATTCAAAGAGATCCCATTCATTGAATGGAAAGACCACCCCCTTGATTACAAGAAAAACAAAATACCTCTTCTCCTTGAATCAGCCCGATGCAACACAGTCCATGGCGATCGATTAACGGCAAACGATAAAAAGCAGGTTGCCCGGGACATTGCAGCAAAAGATCCTGAATGCAAATATACTGAAGATGCACTATCAGAAAAATTAGGTGTTACCCGGCAAACCATCAACATCTGGATTTCAGATATCCGTGCCCGGCAGAAAACAAACAGAAACAGCATTATCATTCGCTTAAGCCTTCTTGGATGGACCCAGGGAAAAATTTCAGAAAGGGTGGGAATAAATCAACAGAGAATTTCTCAAATTACCAATAATGCAAATTTTGGCAATATTGGTAATTTGCTCTCCAGAGGCCATAACATGGAATATATAGCCTCCCATTTCCAAATGGACCTTGCCCTTGCCTGGGCCATAAGATTGCAGAAGAAAACGGATCAGGAAAAATTCAAAGAACTTGGATGGGGCCTTCGCACCTGGGATCAGTGGAATTTTAACGAATGTGATGAACGCTTTGGAGATGACTGGCCAGGCCGTATCCCTGCCCAGCTGATCGCCCACACTTTGTACTATTATACAAAACCCGGCGATCTTATCCTTGACCCCATGGCCGGCGGCGGCGTAGTCCCGGACACCTGCCTTCTCTTTGAACGAAAATGTCAGGCCTTTGATCTGGCATCCCGGGAAGATCGACCTGAGATAGAGCACCATCACTGGGACCCTAAAAAAGAAACATGGCCCGTGACAAAAAAACCAGACCTGATCTTTTTTGATCCACCCTATTACACAAAGAAAAAAAAGGAATACGAACAAAAAGCAGATAAGGACATCCCCTCCATATCCTCATACACAAGAAAAGACTACATGCAATTTTTTAAAGACTATTTCACCCTGGCCCATAAAAATACAAAACCAACAACAATCCTGGCCTTTCTCAACGCTGACTGGCGCAATTTTGAATCCACTCCGGCTGTAGAGGAAAAACCAGATAAATCCATAACAATATTCGATTACCACAGGCTTTTATCCCAAACGGGATGGAAAACAATTCTTCGCATAGAATGCCCCCTGTCTTCCGAACGTCTGACGGGGAACCAGGTACAAAAGATGCAGGACAAACGAATCATAGGGACCATCGGCAGAACGCTTTTGGTCGCAAAAAAAACATGATTTTATTCCAGGACAAAAGCTTAACTGGGACAGACCCCAATAATAGGGAATTATATGCTTAATAGCGATACAAAGGTAGCTGTAATAGGTCTGGGATATGTTGGGCTGCCCCTGGCAGTTCATTTTGCAAAAAAACATCATACAATCGGATTTGATTTAAAAGAAAAAATTATTTCCAACTGCATGGCAATGAATGATCCGACAGGTGAAGTCTCCTATGATGATTTTAGAGATGCAGTCCGTTTTTTCCCCACAAAAGATGCCTCAATGATTTCAAAGGCTGATTTTATTATTGTTGCAGTTCCAACGCCCATAGATGATGCAAAAAAGTCTGATCTGAGAGCTGTTGAAAGTGCCTGTGAAACCATTGGACAAAACATGAAAAAAAATACCATTGTTATTTTTGAATCAAGTGTATACCCGGAAGTTACACAAGAAGTCTGTGTGCCGATTTTAGAAAAAGCCTCGGGTTTAAAATGGAAAGAGGACTTTCATGTGGGATATTCGCCGGAACGTATAAATCCAGGTGATAAAGAACACACCCTGAGTAAAATTATAAAACCAGTTTCAGGCGATGATAAAGAAACCCTTGAAAAAGTTGCCAGTCTTTATGAATCAATATTGGATAAACAAAAAATTGGACAAAAATTTTTAAAACCCGCTTTTTGACCCCAAAAAGCGGCAGCTAAGAGGAAAAAACACCCCAAATTGTAACAATTTTTCTTTAATAACAAACACTTATCAGGGTCAGACCCTGCATATTGACAATGTGTTTTTGAGTGTGTATAATAAAACACATCAATTAATACAAGGGGGTTAGACAATGAGTACTGAAATGATAAGATTGAACATTACACTGCCTTCTTCCATTAATGAGGAACTCAATCAATTTTCCGCACCCAGAAAAAGAAGCCAGTTTATTGCAGAAGCTATTAAATTAAGAATCATGCAATTAAAAGAAAAGAAAATGGAAGCGCTTCTTAAAGAGGGGTATGAGGCAACTTCCAAAGAAGGCCTTCAAATAACAAAAGAGTTTGAATCCATTGATATTGAGAACTGGGATGGATATTAAACGCGGAGAAATTTTCCTGGCAGCGCTTGATCCTGTAGTAGGCCATGAAATTGCAAAAACAAGGCCTGTTGTTGTTGTCTCCAATGATATCGGCAATAAATATTCTGGAACTATTACCATAATTCCCCTTACTTCAAAAAATTTGATTAAAATTTATCCCTTTGAGGTTTATCTGCCTAAAAAAATTACGGGCCTGGAAAAGGATTCAAAAGCAAAGACTGACCAGATTCGCACCTTGGATAAAGCAAGATTGATAAAATCCATCGGCTGTTTGAACCATGAGCTGATAAATAATATGAATAATGCGATTAAAATTCATTTAAATTTGAATTCCTGATCCTATACCATAAGCACACTTGTTCTATAACCAAAAATCATTAACAATGAAAGCCTGACCCCGGATCATTGTTCCACAGTCACCTTAAACTCAACTTTTTGACCCCGAAAAGCGGCGGCTAAGAGCAAAAAACACCCCAAATTTTAACAATTTTTCTTTAATAACAAACATTTAACAGGGTCAGACCCCACTTTAACACTATACTGATAGCGTTTTTTATGGTATAGATATCAAAGAGAATGACAAAAAATAGCACATAATTAATGATGATAATGACGAAATTTTGGAGATAAACCCTGAAACGAAAAATTTATAATAAATTATTGCTATGGAAAAAAAATCAAACCCGTAAGCCATTACTGCTTCAGGGTGCGCGTCAAGTCGGCAAGACCTATCTTGTGGAGGTATTTGGAAATAAAGAATATGCTAATTTCTTCAAATTCAATTTTGAACAGGATTCAGGTTTAGGGGAGTTATTTAAAAAGAAGTTAAACCCTGAAAATATTATTGAAAATTTAAGCCTGTATTCAGGGAAAAAAATATTAAGTCAGGACACCTTGATTTTTTTTGATGAAATCCAGGCAGTTCCGGAAGTTTTAACAAGCTTAAAGTATTTCCACGAACAGGCGCCTGAGTATCATATCATAGCAGCCGGTTCATTATTAGGGGTCAGCGTTGCTAAAGATAACAGCTTTCCTGTTGGCAAAGTGAACTTTATGATGCTCTATCCCATGTCTTTTAATGAATATTTGATCGCTTTTGGTGAAGAACTTCTGGCGGATAAATTACAATCAAAAAAAGATAATGAACCTTTGCTTGACATCATACATGAAAATTTATTGTCACATCTTAAAATATATCTCTATCTTGGTGGAATGCCCGAAGTCCTTAAAGAATACAGAAGAAGCCGTGACATTGTTTTGGCGCGGAAAATTCAAAATGAAATATTAGAGGCCTATTCCAGGGATTTTTCAAAGTATTCAGACAGGTCACAAGCAATCAAAACATCTGAATTCTGGCATTCCATACCCCGTCAGCTGGCAAAGGAAAATAAGAAATTCAAGTACAGCCTGGCGCGTAAAAATGCCAGAGCATCCGCATTTGAGCAAACGATCGTCTGGCTCAAAAAGGCCGGTTTGATTAATACCGTTTATCATATCGGTACACCTAAATTACCGCTGTCCGGTTATGCGGATTATACAAAATTTAAAGTATACCTTCTTGATTCAGGATTATTGGGCGCTATGCTCAATATCACATCTGACATCATTGTTAAATCCAGCAAACTTTTTTCAGAATATAATGGTGCATTTATAGAAAATTATGTGGCTTCCGAGCTTGTAGCCTGCGGTGTCAGAGATCTTCATTATTGGACCTCAAAAAGCGACGCAGAGGTTGATTTTATCCTGCAGCACCATAATGCTATTTTCCCTCTGGAAGTTAAAAGCGGCTTAAATAGAAATATTAAAAGCTTAAGAAGCTACGCCGGCAAATACCATCCCAAAAGAATATATCGCACCTCGCCGAGAAATTTTACCCGGGATGATGATTTTGTCAATATCCCGCTTTATGCCTGTTGTTTAATGGCGGGGTCAGAAAAATAAAATATCCATCCTTTGCCCCGAATAAGGACAATATGGAATTGATTCCAGAGCTATCTTAAAACCTTGTTTTTGACCCCGAAAAGCGGCGGCTAAGAGGAAAAAACACCCCAAAATGTAACGATTATCCTTCGAAAACAAACTCTTATCAGGGTCAGACCCCGTCATTAAGATACTTGACAAAAATAAGATTTTGCACTACATTTGTCAACACAGCACAAGAAAACTTTAAAAGGGAAGCAAATGAAACCTGCAATTAATATAAGACTCGAAAAAGAGATGCTGAATTCTCTGGACAACTATGCCAGGGAACTGGAAAAGACAAGGACAAATCTAATTGAAAAAGCAATAGACGCTTATTTTGATGAACTGGATGAAATGGTGGCTGACAAAAGAATTGATGCCTTGAAAAAAGGTGAGACCGAAGTTATCCCCCTTGAAGTAGTCTTTGCCAGAGCAGGCATTGATGTATAAAATTGGATTTGAACCTGAAGCAGAAAAAGAATTTTTGGCTTTGCCGGATAAAGATAGAGCCTTGGTTGCAAAAAAAATAATCACGCTGCAAAAAGGCCAGTTTCAAAAGGATAAACCGCTAAAAGGCAGGCACAAAGGTAAATTTCGCAAAAGAGCAGGAAACTTTCGGATTATCTATCTGAAAGAAGGAAATTTGTTATTAATAACCATTATCCGGATTGCCCACAGAAAAAAAGTATATTCTTAGAGATTTTTATATCAAAAATAAAAAAAAGCAGTACTGCTAATTGGTTTATTCATCAGATTCAAAGAAATGCCATTGTATCAGCTAAGGATATTGCAGGACACTGGAAGGTGTCAGAAAGAACAGCTAAACGGGATATCACAGATTTAAAGCAAAAAAAAGTGATCGCTTTTTCAGGCGCTGCAAAAAATGGTTCTTATCACTTGTTGATTGCAGAGAGCGACACTTAATTGATTCTGGATCGATCGGTATCGAACAGAACCTGGATAAATCTGGAAAGCGATATAAGATAAAAATGCTTACAATGCTGTTTTTGACCCCACCTTAAACAGTATCGTTTGACTTTATGGTGTAGGATTATTACAATACGCACATGATAAAAATTAAGAAGTTTTACATCTACATGAGGACAAAGGGTGTGAGTGATTAAAATGGAACTGATCAATAAACAATATATTGTTGATGAGAATAATCGGAAAGTAGCAGTTCAGATTCCCATTGATGTTTTTGAAAAAATGGAACTATTACTTGAAGACCACGCACTGTTTCACTTAATGAAAGAGAACACAGACTCTGATTTGTTAGAATTAACCGATGCCCAGGCATATTATAGGCAACTGGTTAAAGAAGCGTGAAAGTAAAATACAGAAAGAAATTTTTAAAAGAACTTTCTCAAATTCCTTCTCCACACAGAGTCAAAATGGAACGTTTCGTATTTAAGGAACTTCCCCAGGCCGGGTCAATACATCAATTGGGTGCCATAGAACAGATGAAAGGTTACCCCTTGTGTTTTAAGGTTCGATTCGGATCTTACAGGATAGGTCTAAAAATTGAAGGTGATGCTATTATTCTGGAAAAAGCGTTGCACCGTAAAGATATTTATCGCCATTTCCCATAAAAAAACCAGAGTCCAACAAAATTCTTACAATGCTGTTTTTGACCCCAAAAAGCGGCGGCTAAGAGCAAAAAACACCCCAAATTTTAACAATTTTTCTTTAATAACAAACACTTATCAGGGTCAGACCCTCAAAATAATACCTTGGAAAAAAACACACAGCCTGACAAAACAACCTTGTAAAAAATCAATAAAATAATTATAACAATTAAATGATGCATAGATCAGCAATAGATTACCTTGTGGAATGGAAAACAAGGCCAAGAAGAAAACCGCTTGTAATAAGAGGTGCAAGACAGGTAGGAAAGTCATATCTTGTATCTATGTTTGCTGAACAAAATTTTTCAGATTATATTGAAATTAATTTTGAAAGTGACCATGAGATAAAATCTTTGTTTTCCGGATCACCGGAGCAAATTATTAAACTATTAGAACTTAGATTTAATAAAATAATTGATATTGAAAATACCCTTCTTTTTTTAGACGAAATACAGGCTGCACCGGAAGTATTTGCAAAACTGAGATATTTTTATGAAGATTTGCCTGACATGCATATAATTGCAGCCGGTTCCCTGCTCGAATTTATTCTGGAAGATCATACGTTCTCTATGCCGGTTGGGAGAATTGAGTATCTGCATCTTGGCCCCATGACATTTGAAGAATTTTTAACAGCAAGCGGCAAAACAATGCTGGTTGAGTATATAGAAAATTATTCTATATCAGAAGACTTTCCTGATCCTGTTCATTCTCAGCTTGTGGCTCTTTTTAAAACATATTTAATCATTGGAGGTATGCCGGAGGCAGTTCAGGCATATTTAGAAAAAGGATCTTTTCACGAATCCGAAATCGTAAAAGCATCCATTCTGGAAACATATGCAGACGATTTTAATAAATATGCATCAAGAGTTAATCATTTGCGTATCCTTAATCTGTTTAAGAAAGTTCCTCTTATTGTAGGGGAAAAGTTTAAATATGTGAATATTGACAGGCATGATAGAGCTCAAAGCATCGCCAAATCCCTGCATCTGCTTGAACTGGCTAAAATTACATATTGTGTTAAGCATAGTGCATGTAATGGTGTGCCTTTAGGCTCCCAGGTAAATGAAAAAAAATTTAAACTCATTTTTCTTGATGTTGGACTAATGGCGACTGCCTGTGGAATGAGTATGATTGATATTGAACATGTTGATGATTTAATGATGGCTAATTCCGGGAGTCTGTGTGAGCAGTTTGTAGGTCAGCACCTCCTTTATTTGGATGAGTTCTATAAAAAGCCTGAACTATTCTACTGGGTTAGAGAAGCAAAAAATTCCTCAGCCGAAGTTGACTATGTTATTTCTTTAGGAGTTCAAATCATACCGGTTGAAGTTAAAGCAGGTAAGACAGGACGTTTAAAATCACTGCATCAATTCATAAAAGATAAAAAAGTTAGGCTGGCTGTCCGGATTAATCTTGCAAAACCAAATATTTTAAAGGATTCACACAAATTACCCGGAGGTGAATCCGTTGAATACAAGCTTTTTTCAATTCCTTTCTACCTGGCTGGACAAATTAGAAGACTTTTAAGAGAAATTTAAGAAAAAATGTTAAAAATTGATGATATGAAACTTGCTGTAATTGGCCTGGGTTATGTCGGACTGCCACTGGCTGTTGTTAATTCTAACAAGACGCAGATGAACTCATCGAATTTTGCAGCGAATTAAAAGAAGATGTTTTGACTTGGCTACATGAAAATCATCCTGAATTAATCAGATGATAATGATGATTCTGGGCCGATTCCAAAACAAAATCTCATTTTTTCCCTTAAAACCCGCTTTTTGACCCCAAAAACCGGCGGCTAAGAGCAAAAAACACCCCAAATTTTAATAATTTTACTTTAATAACAAACACTTATCAGGGTCAGACCCTGAAAAACGAAAAACAGAAATTTTGTTGCAATTTTGTGTAATATATGTATAATTCAGACATAACATTTGAATGGGATAATGAGAAAAGCCGCAGTAACCAAACCAAACACGGCATTGATTTTGATACAGCCAGGGCCTTGTGGGACGATTGCAACCGTGTCGAAATCCAGAGTTCCTATCCACTTTAAAACAGGAGTATTTTGATAGCTAAGCTTGATAAAAAACTATGGACGGCAATTTTTACGTGGCGCGGGAGTGCCCTGCGAATTATATCAGTTAGACGCGCCAGAAAGCAGGAGGCAAATCTTTATGGTTAAAAAGAAAATAGCAAAAAGCACGGAAGAATTTGACCGGCGATTCAATGATGGTGAGGATATTCATGATTTGATTGACATCTCCAAAGCCAAAATTGTTCGGCACGGTAAAAAGGTACGTATCACAATCGATATGGCGGAAGAGCTGGTTAGTGAAATCGATGGCATCCGAGCTACCATAGGTGTGGACCGAGGGGCCTTGATCAAGGTCTGGCTATACGAAAGGGTAAAACAAGAAAAGGCATTGACTGCGAGAAGCTGAAGGCTTATTCCTCAACGATAATAATGCAAGCCTGATTCCTAAAACAAAATTCTTAAAATGCTGTTTTTGACCCCGAAAAGTAGGTTCTAAGAAGTGAAAACGCAGTCATTTGGAACGATTTTCCCATAAAAACAAACTCTTATCGGGGTCACACTTATCAGGGTCAGACCCTGACTAAACTGATTAAGGAAACCATGCCAGACAAAGATAACACACTCGTTGATCTCCTTGTAGACGAAGAGCAGCATAGTCTGCTGAAAAATTTAAGCGCCTCCTTGCCGGATGTCATTTTAAATGACCGGCAGATCTGTGACTTTGAGTTGCTGACAACGGGCGTTTTCTCTCCTTTAAAAGGATTCATGAAACAAATTGATTATGAATCTGTCCTGGACCGCATGCGCCTTGAATCCGGAGAACTCTGGCCTGTTCCCATCTGCCTGGATATCTCTCAAAGTCTGGCCTCCACCCTTGAAACAGGACAGTCCGTCACCTTAAGAGATCCGGAAGGTTTTCTTTTAGGGATCATGAATATTGAAGATATCTGGACTTTGGACATGGAAAAAGAAGCCCTGGCAATTTATGGTACCCAGGACAAAACCCACCCCGGTGTTGACTACCTTTACAGCAAATCAGGCAAATGCTACATTGGCGGTGACGTTCAAGCCTTAAGTCTTCCCATTCATCCTGATTTCAAACAGATCAGAAACACTCCGCTTGAAGTCCGGAAAACGTTCTCCAAACTGGGATGGAAACGCATTGTAGGGTTCCAGACCCGGCAGCCCATCCACAGGCCCCAGTTTGAAATGACCATCCAGGCCATGCAGAAAGCTCACGCCAACCTTCTTCTTTTGCCCATAGCAGGCGTTACAAAACCAGGCGACTTTGATCATTTCACCCGCATGCGCTGTTACCAGAAAGTATCAGCTCACTATCCCCCTGACTCATATGTGTTAAACCTGCTGCCCCTGGCCATGAGAATGGCTGGCCCAAGGGAAGCTATCCTCCACATGATCATCGGTAAAAATTTTGGCTGCACCCATTTTGTCATTGGCCACGATCATGCCTCCCCGGGCAATGGCAGCAGCAATAAACCCTTTTATAAATATGATGAAGCCATAAAACTTGCCGCCAATGCCCACAAAGAAATCGGGGTAGATATCGTCACATTTGAAGAAATGGTCTATCTTCCCTTTGAAGATGAATACAAAATTGCAAGCAAGGTTCCAGAAGATACAGACACGATTTCTTTTACAGGAACAGATATCCAGAAAAGAATCCGGACCGGCAAACGAGTGCCGGACTGGGCTACATTTCCGGAAGTCATCCATGAACTGCAAAAATCCTATCCCCCGCCTTTAAAACAGGGGCTTACTATATTCTGCACAGGACTGTCCGGAGCCGGCAAGTCCACCATTGCCAATATCCTTTATTCAAAATTTCTTGAAATCGGGACAAGACCCGTCACCCTTCTTGACGGGGATATTGTCAGGAGAAACCTTTCTTCAGAACTCAATTTTTCAAAGGAACACCGGGATATCAATGTAAAAAGAATCGGTTTTGTCGCAGCAGAAATAACAAAAAACCGAGGCATAGCCATCTGCGCCCCCATCGCACCCTATGAAAAAACACGAACCCGGATCAGAGAATCCATTGAAGCCCATGGAGGATTTTTTGAAATCCATGTTTCCACACCCATAACAGAATGTGAAAAAAGGGATAGGAAAGGCATGTATGCCAAAGCAAGGGCCGGTCTTTTAAAAGGCTTTACAGGCGTGGATGACCCTTATGAAGATCCGTCCAACCCGGAACTCAACATCGACACCACAAGCCTGACACCGGATGAGGCTGCCCAGCAGGTGATGCTCTACATCAGTCGGCAGGGATTTATTTAATTCTTACAATGCTGTTTTTGACCCCAAAAAGCGGCGGCTAAGAGCAAAAAACACCCCAAATTTTAACAATTTTCCCATAAAAACAAACACTTATCAGGGTCAGACCCGGCCAAATGCGCAGGCCATGACAAAAAAGTTGTCCTTATTAAATTTATAACTTATAATAAAGATCAATTAAGTATTATTTTAAGGAGTCGCATCATGGAAGCCATTGAATTTAAGGCGAAAATCAAAAACGGATTTATTCGTATTCCTGAAAAATTTAAACAAAGAACCAACGGCAATGTAAAAGTTATTATTATAAGTGAACAAAAGGCCAAGCAGACCGATATAATCAATAAGTTGTTGTTAAATCCTATAAGATCAAAGGGTTTCTCACCTTTTTTGAGAAAAGAAATCTATGAGCGCTTTTAATATACAGCCTGAAGCAACATACTTCATAGATAGTGCCTGAACGGAAACCCGTGTTTGGGCGAAAAATTGCCCATATACAAGGCGCAAGAAAGTTTGAAACCGGAGTGTACTCCTGTACATGAGGATTTCAAACTTTTGCAGCAACGCAGTAGATGGGTGAGTTTTCGTTCAAACACTAGATACAAATATATGGCTTTATGCATTTATCCAGAGTCAAAATGCAAAAAAAAATGAAATAGCAAGAGTTATTATCAAAGAATGTGAAATTGTTATCAGCACCCAGATAATCAATGAGATGTGTGTGAATCTGATAAAAAAAGTGGGTTTTTCAGAAATTGAAATCCAAAATTTGGTAGCATCTCTCTACCGGAAATATACAGTTTTTGAGTTATCACAAGACATACTTGTAAAAGCTTCAAAAATACGCACTAATAACAGCTTCTCTTTTTGGGATAGCATCGTGGCAGCCAGCGCTTTGGATTGTGATGCGGAGTATTTAATATCTGAAGACATGCAGGATGGGTTTCTTCTTGAAAACAGTCTTAAAATAATAAATCCATTTGCATAAAATAAATACTGTACCCATCAACAATTACAATAAGAAAGCCGCTGCCCCCAGGCAAAAATCTTTAAAACCTACTTTTTGACCCCAAAAAGCGGCGGCTAAGAGCAAAAAACACCCAAAATTTTAACAAGTTTTCTTTAATAACAAACACTTAGTAGGGTCAGACCCTGAAAAACAGTTAGTAGTCCAGACCCGGTGTTTGACTATTATGAGCAAATAAATTAAAATAGTTAATTAAAGATTAACTGGAACTGTAGGAAATACACAGAAACGAGTTAAAGCCTATACAGGAAGATGGAATGCATATAATATTTAAAAAAAATATCGATAAAATAAAAACCTTATGTATGAATCATAACATTAAATCCGACTTATCAGGTCAGACCCGTTATTAAGGAGGTAACCAATATGGAAGCTGCAACACCAATGTCCCCTGAATCATTAACAACAGTTGAGATTTTGGAAAGTATAAGTGTAACACATCGAAATCAAGCTTTAGAAATGTTAAGAACTTTTGCATATGAACTTCGCAGTGAACAGAAATGGGAGGAATTGTATTCAAAGCATCCTGGGCCGATGAAAAAAATGGCAAAACAGGCGCTTAAAGAATACAAAGAAGGAAAGAGCCGGGAATTGTAACAAATTTTCTTTAATAACAAACACTTATTAGGGTCAGACCCCGTTATAAAACATCTTGATTATGGCTATAAAGATGGCTATAATGGATAAAAACATAAAGTATCAAGGAGGTGATAATAATGCAAAAGCAATTTTCCATAGCTGAAGCAAAAAACAGACTTCCCGCCATTATTCATTATGTCGAAAAGGGGCCATATATCGAGTTGACCAGACGAGGAAAACCAGTTGCAGTATTGCTGTCGATTCAAGAATATGAACGGCTCAGCCGCAAATATTCGGGTTTTTGGAATACCATTTTGGAATTTCGGCGAAAGACTGAGGATGAAGGGGTTGAGATTTCTGACAGGGATTTCAACGGGCTTCGAGACCTGTCTTCTGGAAGAGAAGTCCAGTTAAGATGATGAAATATCTCATCGATACAAACGTACTTTCAGAGGCAGTGAAAACAATCCCTGATAAATTGGTCATGAATATGCTTGAAAAATGTCAGCACGAAATAGTCACTGCTGCGCCGGTTTGGCATGAACTCCAATTTGGTTGTCAGCGCCTTGCCCGATCCCGTAAACGTGAAATTATTGCTTCATTTCTTAACGACGTTGTCAAGCGCACGATGCTTATACTTCCTTATGATGACAGGGCAGCAGAGTGGCATGCAGGGGAACGTGCCAGATTATCATCAAAAGGCTTAACCCCCTCATTTGTTGATGGACAGATTGCGGCAATATCAGTGGTGAATGGTTTGATACTGGTAACACGGAACATTGATGATTTTAAACAGTTTTTAAGGCTGAAGATTGAAAACTGGCACTTCCCGAAATCTGAATGATAAAGATTTTAAGCCCATTGAGAAAATCTGCGGCTTAAAATGCTGTTTTTGACCCCGAAAAGCGGCGGCTAAGAGGAAAAAACACCCTAAAATGTAACGATTATCCTTCGAAAACAAACACTTATCAGGGTCAGACCCTGCCTGATAATAGAAAAAGGATTTGCAGAAATTTAAGTTTATGGTTACACTGTTACAGATATAATCAAACAGGGAGTAATAACGTATGAAAGCAGTCGAATATACAACTAATATATCAAAAAATGGAGTGCTTTTACTCCCAAAAAAAATTTTACAAGAACTGAATGTTATGAAGAATTCAAAGATTAAGGTTGTGTTATTATATGAGGATGAACCTGGTAAAAAAGATTTGACACGATTTTGCGGGAAGTGGCAGGATAAAAGAGATGCGGATACAATCATAAAGGAAATTTATGCCGATCGGGATAAAAATATTCGATCAGAATCAGTAACTAAACCATGAGTTATCTGCTTGATACAGACATCATTATATATTGGCTGAACGATGCTATTCCGAATATACGGAATAAAATAAACAGCATAGCTAATGATGAAATTTATATATCTTCTATTACAGTCGCCGAACTCTATTTTGGCGCTTATTATTCGTCACAAGTGATTAAAAACATAGAACTTCTAAATGAATTCACTTCTGAGCTTAACATACTTTATTTAGATACTGAATGTGGTAAAATTTTTGGTAAGATTAAGGCTGATTTAAAAAAAGAAGGAAAAATTATCAACGACTCAGATTTATTTATTGCATCGATTGCAATAAATAATAAAATGCGGCTGGTGACCAACAATGACAAACACTTCAAGAGAATAGAAGATTTGCAGGTAGAAAACTGGATATGATCGGCAGGATTTAAACAATCTGCCCTGATCTGAGAAAATCTGTGGCTTAAAATGCTGTTTTTGACCCCAAAAAGCGGCGGCTAAGAGCAAAAAACACCCCAAATTTTAACAATTTTTCTTTAATAACAAACACTTATCTGGGTCAGACCCTGCTAATCCGCTAACAGGGATATCCACTTGACATATCCCAAGTTAGCTTTATAATGTTAAGAAACAGACAAACTTTTTTCTGGAGATATCATAATGAAAAGTGTGCAAACAAAAATTTTCAAAAGCAACCGAAGTCAAGCTGTTCGACTACCTAAAGATGTTGCTTTTCCAGAATCAGTAAAGGATGTTGATATTATTGCCATTGGAAACAAGCGCATTATTGCACCAGTTGATCAATCCTGGGATGAATGGTTTGATGCGCCAGGAGTTTCCAGCGATTTTATGACAACGCGCAGGCAGCCGGAGGATCAGCTTCGGGAAACATTATAATGCTGAAGTATCTGCTGGATACAAATATTGTAATCTACACTATGAAAAATCGCCCACAGCAAGTGAAAAGGCGTTTTAAACAGCACAGAGGTCAGATGTGCATTTCCAGCGTGACTTTGGGAGAACTGATTTTTGGTGCGGAACATTCAAAGCAGGTGGAACAGAATTTATCAGATATTGAAGCAATGGTTGCTCGACTTGAAGTATTGCCCTTTGACAACAAACCAGCATATCATTTCGGACAGATTCGGGCTTCATTATATAGTATAGGCAAACCCATTGGACCGTATGATATGATGATTGCCGGGCATGCAAGAGCATCCGGGTTGACGCTGGTAACAAATAATATCAAGGAGTTTGAACGTGTGCCGGGATTGATATTGGAGAATTGGGTCAGACCCTGAAAATGATAAGATATTGAGAGACAGAATGACAATTTATCAATTATAGATGTTGAAGAAGCTATGCTAACAGGCAGAGTTTTGGAGAATATAAAGACATAGGAAGGGGTGAAAGTTGTTTGATAGTTGGATTTACCAACAGCGGGAAACCGGTTCATGTAGTATGTGGTTTAAATGAAAATAGCTTAGTCATTATCACAGTGTATATACCGGGTCCTCCTAAATTTAAAAATCCATATGAAAGAGGTTAAAAATGAAAATTTGCAGCTTTTGCGGTAATAGAAATTTTAATAAAATTGTAACACAATATACATATAAACGAGATGGCAAATTTTATAATTCCGAGATACATAAGTCTACCCCATCAAGTAGCATGGCAAAAAGACATACATTCCTACGCAGCATACATAAGTAAAACACCCCTACAAAATTCTTACAATGCTGTTTTTGACCCCAAATGCAGACCCGAAATTAGGTGGTATTAGGTGGTTTGTAAGAAAAACCTTGACATTTTGTAGCTTTAAAGCTACTTTTCAATCAAATGGAAACGACAGAGCGAATTATTTACGAATATGTCACTCATGACGGCAGAAACCATTTTAGAGAATGGTTTGATTCCTTAAGCGATGTCCAGGCCCAGATTAAAACTGATGTAAGAATCGCTAGAATCAGACTCGGTAACTTTGGGGATGCCAAAAGTGTTGGAAAGGGCGTATATGAATTAAGGATTGATTTCGGCCCAGGATACAGAATCTATTATGGGTTAGAAGGAATCAACATAGTTTTTTTGCTCTGTGCCGGTGATAAAAGCAGCCAGAAAAAAGATATTAAAAAAGCACATACCTTTTGGCAGAATCATACAGGAGGAGAATGATGGCTATTGCAAATTATCAGGAAGGACTTCTGGAGAGATTGAAGGACTCAGGATATGCCACAGAATATTTAAATGAAGCCCTTAAGGAGGAGTCCCAGGAAGTATTTATGCTTGCTCTGAGGGACGTGGCAAAAGCAAGGGGGATCTCGCTTGTTGCCAAAGAAACAGATCTTAATAGGGAAACGCTGTATAGAATGTTATCGGAAAAAGGCAACCCAAATCTTTCAAGCCTGAACAAACTGTTAAATTCCCTTGGACTCATTTTGACAATTCGATCAAAAGAAAATGCTGCCTGATAATGGCAAAAATAACCTATCGGACACCCTGAAGGTCACATGTGGGATCTTTGAACAGCAAAAACCGGTGAGGAATTAATACCAGGGCTTTATAAAATTCTTAAAATGCTGTTTTTGACCCCAAAAAGCGGCGGCTAAGAGCAAAAAACACCCCAGATTGTAACCATTATCCATTGAAAACAACCACTTATCAGGGTCAGACCCCCAAATTTTCCAAATTGATTTTTGTACCAGCTAAGTGTATGATAGTCGTATGAATTATTTAGAGGCTTGGAGGATAAGATGAAAATTCGGATAACAGAAGAAATATGGAAAGAGGGTAATATGTATGTTTCGTATTGTCCTGAATTAGATATTGCCTCTTGCGGTGAGGATGTTTCTCAGGCAAAGAAAAATCTCATGGAGGCTATACTCATCAACATCGAAGAGACAAAAAAGGTGGGAACATTTGAGCAGTTTATTGAAGATTGCGGGTTAGAGGAAATAAATGCTGACATATTGAGTGTGCGCAAAGAGTTGGTTGGATTTACTCCTATTGAAGTGCCTGTATAGTGAAAATTAAACCGACTCATTATCAAGTGCAGATCAAAATTTTTGAAATGGCTGGATGTGTGTATGTTCGAACAAAAGGAGATCATCTTATTTACCGATACCCTGGGGCTGTCAGACCTGTGATAATACCCAAATATAAAGAAGTACCAATATTCGTTATCAAAAATAATATGCGTGTGATTGAAATGAGCAGAGAGAAATATCTTAAATTCCTGGAAAGGGCTTGAATTTTCTTAAGCTTTTAAGAGAATTCCAGATCTGACGATCATCAACTGGACAAAATGAAGAAAACCCTCAAAGCAAACCATCTGAGACCATCAGAAAAAATCTGCGGAACAAAATTCTTAAAATGCTGTTTTTGACCCCAAAAAGCGGCGGCTAAGAGCAAAAAACACCCCAAATTTTAACAAATTTTCTTTAATAACAAACATTTATTAGGGTCTGACCCTGATAAATATCTGACCCTGATAAATATAAATACCCTGATAAATAATGATAAGGAAAGCCTCTAAACTTTTATGAAAATTTTTCTAATAGCAGGTGCAAGACCCAATTTCATGAAAATCGCCCCCATTGCCAGGGCATTTGATAATCAAAGCCGGATCAACTATAAAGTTGTCCACACAGGCCAGCACTACGATAAAAACATGAGCGATATATTTTTTGAAGAACTTGGCATACGACAACCTGATTATCACCTGGGTGCAGGTGGCGGAACTCATGCCCAACAGACCGCAAAAATCATGACCGGGTTTGAAGAGATCTGTGAAAAAGACAGACCAGATCTTGTCATAGTAGTGGGAGATGTAAACTCAACCCTTGCCTGCTCAATCGTAGCTAAAAAAATGCACATAAAAGTGGCCCATGTAGAAGCAGGCCTCCGAAGCTTTGACCTTTCAATGCCCGAAGAGATAAACCGCATGGTAACAGATTCCATCTCTGACATGTTCTTTGTAACAGAAGAGCAGGGCATGACAAATCTTCTAAAAGAAGGAAAATCAAAGGAAAGCTTACATTTTGTAGGCCATGTCATGATTGATAATCTTTTTTATCAATTGGAAAAGCTTAAAAAAATGGACACCACCTGTTTTCCGACAAGTCAATTTAAACAATCACACACTCAATACGGCGTGGTTACACTTCATCGTCCTTCAAACGTAGACGATAAAGAAAACCTTGAAACCATTTTTGAAACCTTGACCACTATTTCTGAAACCTTACCCCTGATTTTCCCCATTCATCCCAGAACCCGAAAAAACATGGAAGCCTTTGGCATAAAGCCGGGAGCCAATATAAAACTGACTGAACCCCTTTCTTACATGGAGTTTTTAAACCTCTGGAAAGATGCACGAGTAGCGTTAACAGATTCCGGTGGCCTCCAGGAAGAAACAACCGCCTTGAGTATCCCGTGCCTTACCATCAGAAACAATACAGAACGCCCGATTACGGTTACACAAGGCACAAATGAACTCATGGGGACATCAAAAGAAAAAATCCTTGAGTCATTCAAAAAAATAATGGGTAATGCTTGGAAAACAGGGCAGCGACCAAAGTTTTGGGATGGAAATGCCTCAGAACGTATTATTAAAGTTATTGGAAATTAATATATTAAAAATTGAGATACTCTTGCGATAAAGGATCGGTAGAATGTTAGTCGAAAAAAACCTGATTAAACAGGATTTAATCAGTAAGCTGGAAAATCATTCAGCAATCATAGGAATCATAGGGCTTGGCTATGTGGGACTACCTCTTTCAAAAGCGTACATCTCGCAAAGATATAAAGTTATTGGATTTGATATTGATAATTCAAAAATTGAATATATCTCAAGGGGTGAATCCTATATTGAGCATGTGGATATAGCCGATTTGAAAGCCGCTTTTGACAAAGGAGACTTTATTCCTACCACTGATTTTGTAAGAATTTCTGAAGTGGATGCTATTATTTTATGCGTTCCAACCCCCTTGAACAGTCATAGAGAGCCAGATCTTACATTTGTACTCAGTTCTCTTGAGTCTGTGTTGCCCTGGTTGAAAAAAGGTCAGGTGCTATCCCTTGAAAGTACAACTTATCCCGGGACAACAGAAGAAGAGTTGAGGCCTCGAATCGAACAACAAGGGCTAACAATCGGCAAAGACTTTTTTCTTATTTATTCTCCTGAAAGGGAAGATCCGAACAATCCTAAATATACGACCCAATCCATCCCCAAGGTATGTGGAGGTACAACTCACTCATGCTTTGAAGTAGGCAAGGCTTTATACGGAAAGGTAATTGAAGAAATAATTGAAGTAAGTTCCACCCAGGCAGCAGAAATGAGCAAAATTCTTGAAAATACTTTTCGCGCAGTTAATATTGCACTGGTTAACGAACTCAAACTTGTTGCTGAAAAAATGGGAGTTGATATTTTTGAGGTGATCAGGGCGGCATCTACCAAACCGTTTGGATTTATGCCGTTTTATCCAGGCCCGGGCCTTGGCGGGCATTGTATTCCCATTGATCCGTTTTATTTAACATGGAAAGCGCGTGAATATGGCATATCCACAAAGTTCATAGAACTTGCCGGTGAAGTCAACGTGTCAATGCCCAAATATGTGATCACAAAAGTAATGGAAGCATTAAATGTAAAAGGTAAGGCAATTAGCGGATCCAAGATTTTGGTTTTAGGAATAGCATATAAAAAGAATGTAGATGATATGAGGGAGTCGCCAAGCGCCGAACTATTGAAAATCCTTCAAGGCATGGGGGCTGAAATTGCGTATTCTGATCCACACGTACCTGCCTTTAAAAAAATGCGAAAATATAAATTTGATTTAACAAGTATAAATTTGTCAGAAGATTCTTTAAAAAGGTTTGATTGTGCTATTATTGCCACTGATCATGATAAGTTTGACTGGTCGTTGATTAAAGAGCATTCATCTTTGATAATTGATACGCGTGGTGTGTATGATATGGATAACGTTAAGATTTTTAGGGGATGAAGAAAGAAATTGCTTCAATAGAAAACTTACAGCGCCTCTTTCTTACATGGAGTTCTTACCTTTGGAAAGATGCAAAGCTTTCAGGCGGCCTCCAGGAAGAAACAACAGCTCTTGAAGACCTTTGATTAACTCAGCCGGCAAGGCAATCAATTATTACAAAAATGAAATTGTTCATCGAAAAAAAGATGTTGTTTTTTAATATAACTAATTAAAATCATTGAATATATGCTTCATTTGTGTTATAAAAAGACAATCAAAAAGCATAAATCAAGGGGTGCTAAATGGGATTTAAATCACGACAAAAAAATTTAACGTTTTCCGACCTTGAAAAAACATCCACCGATAAGAAGAATCGGAGCAAGGAGAATCTGAAGAATATGGAAAGGGTGGTAGCCTGGGACAATTCGAGTCTACACTTTTCAGGGATTACCCTGTAGGGGTCAAGAAGGAAGGGAACAAAGCCTATGGGGGTACCTTCCATAGTTTCAGATATACAAAGGTTGAATAAGTTTTTGTTAAATGATGGCATAAACTGTCTTGTTACAAAATTAAACGATTCTTGTGAAATCACAAAACAATTACAAAAATTGATAAATTATGAAGATCTAAGAAAAAGGTTAGGAGATACAGCCCAAAAAAATATTGTCTCTAACTTTAACGCTAAAACCTATGTTGCAGAAATAAAGCGTTTAGCAAGAGAATTTTGAATGTTGAAGAATTTGAATGAAAAGCGTAATTGAGAAAATTAAATCGGAAATATTGTAGTTTGAAGCACACCGTATGAAAAAATGCCAATTAATATTTACTTTTTTTATTGTAATTAATTTAATATCCCCGGTTTTTCTTCAGCGAGCTGATGGATTTTTGACTGGAGTGACTTTCATTTCAGATCTTTCAAGCCCTCAAGTTATAGGTTCTGCGATTAATTTTACGTCTGTAGGTGTCGGAGGAACTGGCGATTACGAGTATGAATTTAGAGTTAAATCAGGAGACACATGGTCAGTCGTACAGGATTATTCATCAACCTCTACCTGGCAATGGGATACAGTGGAAGCTGCAGCAGGCACATATTATGTTGGCGTATATGCGAGAAATGCAGGGTCCACAGCCAGATATGAAGCTGTAGGGAATATGAAGTTTGGTTTGGTTGAACTTCTGACTGGAGTGACTTTTATTTCAGATCTTTCAAGTCCTCAAGTTATAGGTTCTGCAATTAATTTTACGGCTGTAGGTGTCGGAGGAACTGGCGATTACGAGTATGAATTTAGAGTTAAGTCAGGAGACACATGGTCAGTCGTACAGGATTATTCATCAACCTCTACCTGGCAATGGGATACAG
>Ga0257119_1000088_pt1 | contig 105907 bp, 108 predicted proteins | sample SI112_200mmetaG_FD_190179 | JGI IMG/M metagenome (GOLD analysis project Ga0257119, IMG submission 190179) | Marine microbial communities from Saanich Inlet, British Columbia, Canada - SI112_200m | ecosystem: Environmental > Aquatic > Marine > Inlet | place: Canada: British Columbia | collected... | reverse complement strand
TGGACTGCACCCCTATCGTAATACAGTAGCGAGTTCAGTTTGATTAATATTGTTAATGTTTTCTACCGTGCTACTTTTTACTAATTCTTCAAACTCACAAGGTGGTAGATAGCCTAGTGATGAATGTAATCTCCTTGTATTGTAGACATCATCGATGAATTTGAATAGATTTTGTTTTGCTTCCCAAATATTTTGATAATCACTCAAGTAAACCTCATTGGTTTTGAGAGTCTTGAAGAACGATTCTGCCATTCCGTTTTCCCAGGGACTGCCCGGATTACTCATTGAGATTCTAAGTCCATAAAATTTGAGTAGATCAGTGTAAGGCTGTGAAGCATACTGGACTCCTTGATCAGAGTGATGAATAAGCTGGTTATTGGCATTAATTATCCTCCTTTCTTTAAGTGCCATTTTTAAAGCTTCTAGTACTAAATCTTTATCAATGTTTTTTGATAAGCAGTAACCAATTACTTTTCTAGAGTAAGCATCAATTACTACAGCCAAGTAAACAAACCCTTCTGGTAACTTGATGTAAGTAATATCACTCACCCACACCTGATCAAGGCCAGTAATTCTGATGTTTTCTCTCTTGAGAAGATTTGAGTATCTCCTCAAGTTATGATTTGAATCAGTGGTGTTGATGAATGCTTTTTTAATCTCACAAAGCAAGTTGTTTTCTCTCATGACTCGTAGCACTCGCTTGTGATTAATAAACTGACCATTGATCTGAAAGCCATCCCTCCTGAGTTGATGAGTCATGGGGCGATAACCATACCTAGAACTAGCTGGTAGATTAATTAGGTTCTCAACCTCATCTCTAATTAAGTCATCTTCTAGTTTTTTCTTGTTATCCAAATCCTGAGTGGTAGTTAAAAAGTGCTGGTAGTTACTGTGGTTAATACCTAGTACTGCACAAGTAGCTGTAACTGAATATTTACCACTTAGTTGTTTAATCACTTGGTAAACCTCCTTTGCTCCAGTTGTCTTTTTTTAAAAAGAGCATTGGCGTCTCTGAGTATTTTGTTCTCTAGAGTAGCTCTACCTAGAGCTGCCTCTAGCTCTTTCACCCTAACTTCGTCAGTACTAACTCCAATATATGTAGAACTCCCACTCCCTGGAAAACAATTACTGGGATCTTTCCTGTACCTACTCATCCACTGACCAATTAGATTGGAACCAATCATGTATTCACGACTAGCCTGAGCCTGTGTTTTTAAACCCTGGTCAATCTCCTCGCATACCTGAATCTTAAACTCACGATTAAATCTTCTTTTTTTTAGTTTCATACACCTCCCATTTACTTAGTGTATCAAACTGTGACTAGCCTGCTGTATTAAATTGGGGGTTCAGTCCAGGTTTTTCCGTAGAGTCATTTATACAGTATGTAAGTCCCAGCTTGGTGAATGGGAGCGAGGTAACAATTGGAGAAGTTAAACAGGCAGCAGCAGCGGAACACGTTAAAGCAAGTGCACAGTATCTTCTTGAGGAGTTGACGGCACTTTGGATGGCAAACGAACTGGATGACATCAGCACAGAAGTAATTGGCATAATTGCCTCGCGCATCTTTGCTGTTGCTGCAGCCTTAGACATCAATGTTATCTATGCCACCATGATGAAGAATTTGAGAAATAGGGAAAAATACAATCCAAGAGAGATGAACGAGGTGTCTGGTGTTGTTCCCCTCATTCCTCATGCCAATGTTATGCAAAGTAGGGCTGATAATTGGAATAATGGAGCCGGCGGCGATGAGAAGTTTTTCGCGGCATTTTTTGTAGATTTTCCATTATCTTTGTCTTTTTCAGCGGTTAATTCCATAGCCGCCGATTGAGTAAGTATGAGTAGATAATTGGCAAAAGATTTAATTTAGGCTATTATCAAAAAGTGAATCCCCCCGCCCTTTTTACGGGTCACTAAATATGAAAATCTATTTTGGAGCAGCTATTAGTTTAGAAAGAGAGAAGTACCTTCCTCTTTACAAAAAGATTGTCGGGGAGTTGGAAAAACAAGGTCATGAAGTATTATCCAAACACGTAGTTGATCCATCAATAGATCCTTCTGGAGGCCTGAAACCCAATGAAATATTTGCACGAGAAGTAGAGAGAGTTAAAGAATCTGATGTAATGGTGGCTGAGATTACCGCTCCCTCTTGGGGGACGGCTCTATTAATGGAGAAAGCATTAGACGAGAATACCCCGGTTCTAGCTTTATTCTATGAGGACAATAGTCATGAATTACCCACGATGATTGCGGGTCATGACGAGCTTTATTTAGCCCACTACACCAAGAGCAACATTAAGTCTGTTCTAAAAAAGAATTTAGATTATTTTAAACATCAAAAACAGAGCACTGGTAAATTGGTGGTGATTGATGGAGCTGATGGAGCTGGTAAGGCCACACAAACAGAAATGTTACGTAAGTATTTCAAGAAAAATAAAATCAAAAACAAATATATCTCTTTTCCTCGCTATAAAACTTCTTTTCATGGGGACTTGGTAGGGAGATTTTTGAAGGGTGAGTTTGGGGGCAACAGAGAAGTTAGTCCCTATTTAGCATCCCTTGCCTTTGCCTTAGATCGTCTCACGGCTCGCGATGAACTTGTAGAGTGGTTAGAAGAGGGAAATCTAGTAGTATCTGATCGCTACACTTCTGCCAATGCTCATCAAGCTGCCAAGATGCCCAAAGACAATCAGCCTGCATTTGTGAAGTGGTTGTATGACATGGAGTATAAGGAGCACAAGTTGCCCAAAGAAGACATAGTACTGTTTCTGCATGTACCGGCCGCTATTTCTCAAAAACTGCTAGATAAAAAGTCTAAGAAAAAGAATAACGATGGTAAAAAAGATGAGGCGGAGAAAGATGTCTTGCACCAACAAGAATCTATCGACATGTATAAACGCTTTGCTAAGAAATATAAACATTGGGTGGTTGTAGACTGTGTTGAAGATGGTAAGTTGCTTAGTAAGACCAAAATTCACAAAAAAATCATTGAAGTATTAAAAGAGAAGAAAATTATTAAATAAAGAAAGGTTAATATGTGCGCAGAATGGATTACAGATGCTCCAGACGATGAGAAGAAAGACCCAGAGGTTGAGGAGTTCCTTAAAAAAAAGTCCGCTGATGCAGATCAAGAGGAAACTCTAAGTGCTACTAAGTTGGCATTGGAAAATCAATTAACTGGAGATGCAGTTCTCGACAAGGTTCTTCAAGAGCAAATTGACAAGATACAAGAGAAAATTGACGCCCTTGCATAGTTATTAACTCTCGGAGTACCATAAGACCCTATGGCAAAGCTTCCGCGTCCAGTAGTTCGTTTAATTGAAAAACTTGAGAGATTGCCTGGGATTGGACCAAAATCTGCCCAGAGATTAGCCTTTTATTTATTGCGCCATCCTCAAGAAGAATTGGAAGATTTCGCTACCAAACTAGTTGCACTCAAAACAGATACAGTCTTGTGTGATCAGTGCCACAATGTAAGCGAGACTGACCCCTGCGATGTTTGCGATGACAAAAATCGAGATCCAGCCCTATTGATGGTGGTGGAATCTCCTTTGGATCAACTAGCTATTGAACACTCTGATAAATATCAAGGTTTTTACCACGTCTTACACGGTGCCATTGATCCCCTGAATAATGTTGGTCCAGATCAACTTTACCTCAAAGATGTTTTAGATAGATTAGATGGGGTAAAAGAGTTGATTTTGGCCACCAACCCCACCATGGAGGGTGAGGCCACAGCCCTATATATCCGTGAAATAGTTGAAAATGCAGTATCAGGAATTAAGATCACCCGCATTGGTCATGGCCTACCTATTGGTGCTGACATTGAGTATGCAGATGGGGTGACAATTGCTCGAGCACTCGAGGGCAGACGCTCCTTGTAAAGATATTTATTCTCCACTAGACTACGATTAATGATCTCTTTGATCAACTCAGAATGGCGTTTGTTTTTCGCACAACCGGGGCGGTAAACAGACGCTTTTTTATTGCGGACCCTAAATTTTGAAGTGAAACGAACAAAATTTAGCAGGTACGCAAGATGCAAAGCTATTACGGACCCTGAATTTATTAATTAAATTAAGGAGATCGTCATGCGCATTTTGGTCGAGTCCAAAACTTTAGAGGTTACCCAACCTCTGCGAGAGTTTACTAAGGAGCAAGCCTCCAAGTTGAATAAGTTGGGCCAACGAATTTCTAAAGTCCAAGTCTCTTTAGAGCAGCGAGTAGCTAAATCAAAACGCGATCGAAATGCCTTAGTTAAGTACGTAGTCAATGTTCCTGGGAAAACCCTAGTGACTAAGTGCAAGGCTGCTGATATGTACAATGCGATTATTGATGCTACTGATAAAGTAATTCGCCAAACACGAAAATTTAAAGAAAAGCGCTTAACTAAACGAAAACGAAACTTATCTCCAGATATGAGTTGAGAAGCAATCTGTTTTCTAGTATTGTAGACTCATGACTGACTCTACTGCTAAATCGCCATCTGCCAAAAAAACTCCACTAGATATTTTAGAAAATGTTCTTGAGGATGCTAAAAGTGCATCTAAAAATAAGAAGGTTGCTGTAGAAGCAGAAGAAGAAAAAAAGCAGAAAGAAGAACTGGCTCAGCTTAGAGAGCAAAAAGAAGCTCGGGACGAGGTTTTAATCCAAGAGCAACTGTCCAAAATGAAAGAAATAAGCCAAATGCCCTCTGAGCAAGCCCGAAAATCTCAGGATGAGGCAGAAGAAACCGAATCTAAAAAACAGAAATCTTCTCAAGAAGGTTATAAAATTCACCAACTTAAACATACAAAGGTTTAATTTATGATAGGACCTAAACCAGGAATGAGGCCCAGACCAATGGGAGGGTTTAACCCCGGTATGGGAGCTTCATCAGAACACTTAGATGAGGCAGCCATGAAATCAGCTGGCAAGCAAAAACAACTGACTCAGCAGCAAGCTAGCACACAGCCGGCTTCTGGAAAAAGCGGCACTAATCCTTTGTTACCTCAAACAGATACTCAAGCTCCAACTGGAGAGGGCAAGGGCACTTTTCAACCTCAAAAACCTCGGGAAGTAGGGAGTTTAAAAGATGAATTGGTTAAGCGCCCCTTGCAAGATATTAAAAAGGGCTTGTCTAACTTATTTGACTTAAGTGTCTTATTCAAGGTTAATACAGATGATTCTCCAGAGGAGCAAGCCAAAAAGAAAAGCTTGCATCAGCGCTTTCAAAAACTAACCGAAGAACAACAGCAGGTGGCTCAAAAACAATATCAAGAAGAGATGCAGCAGAAAAAATTGGAACAAGAAGAAGAGGAACAAAAGAAGCAAGAAGAGGAAGCTAAACAAAAAAGTGACATAGCTCCACCCTCTAGCACCAAGAAGGGCCCAGTTGGTCCTGCTTCTGGCCAGTCTAAAAAACAAAAAACTCAAAGTACACTCCAGCAGTCTCGACAAGGGCTGAGTAAAGCTGGAAAGAAACACTAGTGATATACTGCTGGCTTAAACATGAAACTTTATAATACGCTGACTAGAAAAATTGAAGAACTAGAGCCGATTCAGGATAATCAGCTAGGCTTCTATTCATGTGGACCCACGGTTTATGACTACGCCCATATTGGACATCTACGGCGCTATGTGATGGATGATTTTTTAATTAGGACTCTCAAGCACGCTGGCTTTAAGGTGAAGTTTGTACAGAACGTAACTGATGTGGGTCATTTGGCTTCTGATGAAGATACTGGGGAAGATAAGATGATGAAGGGAGCTAAGAAGTATCAGACTACAGTTTGGGACTTAGCAAAAAAGTTTGAGAATCATTTTTATTCTTCCATGGATAAAATGGGTAATCTGAGACCAGATCATACTTGTAGAGTAACAGAGCATATTGACGAACAACTTGAGTTAGTAAAAGAGCTAGAACGAAAAGGCTATACTTATGTGATTGAGGGTGATGGGGTCTATTTTGACACCAGCAAACTAGCTGACTATGGTAAATTGGCTCGATTAGATATCGAAAATCTCAGAGAAGGAGCTCGGGTTGAGAAGGTTGAGGGAAAGCGAAGCCCAACTGATTTTGCGCTTTGGAAGTTTGAGAGGCCTGGGGAAAATAGGGAAATGGTTTGGAAAAGTCCTTGGGCAGATCGGGGTTTCCCCGGCTGGCACATTGAGTGTAGTGCGATTGGGATTAAGCACCTAGGTGAACAAATTGATATTCATTCTGGGGGAATTGATCACATTCCAGTTCATCACACCAATGAGATTGCTCAGTCTGAGACTGCGACTGGTAAAAAACCCTTTGTGAAGTATTGGGTGCATCATAACTTTTTACAAGTTGATGGTCAGAAGATGAGTAAATCACTAGGGAATCTGTTCACCATCGAAGATATTGAAGAGCGTGGATATCATCCCTTAGCCTTACGATTGCTTTTTCTAACTGCTCATTATCGAGGAGAAATGAATTTTTCTTGGGAAAATCTAGCTGGAGCTCAGAAGAGTTATAAGAAACTGGTTGAGTTGGTGGCTAGTCTCAATAGTGAGGAAGAAAGCGATGGAGGCAAGGAGTATGAGCAACGCTTTTTTGGATTTATGGAAGATGATCTAAAAACCCCGGAGGCAGTGGCAGTGATGTGGGAAGTAACTAAGGCTGATCTGTCAGAAAGAACTAAGAAAAAACTATTATTAGAGTTTGATCAAGTATTGGGGTTGGGGTTGGATAAAGCAACTCAAGCCAAACCAGTAGAGCTGTCTGCTGAGGTGAAAATGCTACTAGCCAAGAGACAAGAAGCTCGAGATAAAAAGGATTTCACCAAAGCTGATGAGTTGAGAGATCAATTACAATCTCTAGGATACTCAATTGAAGACACCTCTCAGGGCCAGAAAATCACCAAGTTATAATAATTTCTGTTGTTGAAAAGATAGGTACTCGTCCTTTGTCACGACTAAGTGATCTAGTAGGCTAATCCCCAGCAAATCCCCAGCCTTTTTTAATTTTCCAGTAGTGATGATGTCGCTCTGACTGGGGTGGGAGTCACCAGAGGGATGATTGTGAACCAAGATTATGCTCCGACAAGGGAGTTTAATGGCAGGAGCAAAGACGTCTCGCGGATCAACGCTCTGAGTATTAACACCTCCTACGGCCAAAACCTCTTTAGCTAAAAGCTCATAGCGGGCATTTAAATATAGTCCAACTAGTTGTTCACGGTGGCTGGCGCGAATTTCACTAACCTCACGTAAAACATCTTCTGGCTTGAGCAATCTAGGTTTAGGTTTGAGGTTGTGGAGACGTTTACCTATCTCGAGTGTAGCAATGATTTTCGATGCCTGTATTTGGCCAATTCCGTGAATAGCAATTAAACTATGAGGAGAAATTTCAATAGATTTATCTATTTTACTAATTACTTGTTTAGCTAAAGAAAGAACATTCTTTTTGGTAGTTCCGGAGCCTAATATCACTGCCAATAACTCAGCCTTAGTCAAATTTTGAGGTCCATCTCCGAGCAATCTTTCTCGAGGCCTTTTAGTTTTGGGGAGTTGTTTAATGTGTTTAACCATAAACACATTTAATAACTTGAATATTTCACCAAGTGTATTAATAACCAAATCTTTTTTGTGGTTGGCAGATTCTGGTTAAAATTAATTTCACCTCTTCTTTAGAACTGAGACTATTAATTAATCCCAGCTTATTCCCCCAATAAGTACCTGGGATGAAGCTATTTTTATGATCAAGATCAATGAAGAAAAGCAAGGGAGTTAGATATAAACGAGCTTGAGAACACTCTTTTAAAGTTTCTAAAAGTTGAAAAACCTGGGGTGGAGAGTAGCTAGCGCTAATAATGACTAAGTCTGGTATTTTATTTTTTAAGTATTGAGTTGCTCTGGGTATAGAGGGGAGGTGAATAGTTTTATTCTCTTGAGGTAAAAAGGTATAAGGCATTGGCAGCTCTGGCTTTGGTTCTATAATCAAGATACTATTAATGTTTAGAGCAGACATATTTTTATTAGAGTTAATTCTACTTAAAATAGAGTACGTCTTAGTAAAAGATGAGTCAAGGACCTAAGTATGAAGAAAAAATTAAGCATTGGCCAAAAAATTCGCTACGCTAGGACAGAAGCAGGCTTGAGCCAAAAAGAACTAGCTAATCAGCTTCAGTTATCTGATAAGGCCGTTAGCACCTATGAGGTGGGTCGAGCTCAACCTGGCATAGAGGTGTTAAAGGATATTGGTCAGGCTACAGGCAGACCAGTGACTTATTTCATCGATGAAGAGGGGACAGAGGAGATTGATTTTGCGGTTAAGATTAAATCTATCGAAAAAGAGCTGGCTGAAATTAAGCAGGCATTAAAAGAAAAAGGTTACCAAGTTTAAGGTACAATATCCTCCTATGTCTTTATCTATTGGTATTGTCGGTTTGCCCAATGTAGGTAAATCAACTTTATTCAACGCTCTCCTTAAGCAACAGGCAGCTTTAGCTGCAAACTATCCTTTCGCAACCATTGAGCCCAATGTGGGTGTGGTGCCTGTACCAGATGAAAGATTGGTAAAATTAGCCGAAATTGTGGGTACAAAAGTGATTAAACCCGCCACAGTAGAATTTGTTGACATTGCTGGGTTAGTCAAGGGTGCTCATGAGGGAGAGGGCTTGGGAAATCAATTTTTAGCACATATCCGTGAAGTAGATCTGATTTGCCACGTTTTGAGGGATTTTAGTGATGAAAATGTTTTGCGAGAAGGAAGTGTAAATGCTAAGACTGATCGTGAAACAATTGAAACTGAGTTATTGTTAGCAGATATAGACACCCTAGAAAGGCAAAGAGAACCCAAAGCTAGTAAAGACAAGCTAGAGCTTCGAAAGTGGGAAATTATTACTCTATTTACAGAAAAAGCACTCTCTGGTCAATTAATTAAGGAAGTGATAAAAAATGATGATGAGAAACAGTTGGCAAGAGAATTAAATCTCTTAACTGCGAAAAAGATCACTTATGTGATTAATGTAGACGAAGACAAAGTCAGAGACTCTCAAGCTTTAATGGTAAGTTGGGCAGAAAAACTGGGGATAAAAGCTACGGAAGTAGTTATTATTAGCGCCCAGATTGAGAGTGAGCTGGCTAGTTTAGGTGAAGAAGATCAGCTGCTCTACTTGAGGGACTTGGGGGTAGAGGAGAGTGGTTTAGAAAGATTGATCAAGAAAGCTTATCTGCAGTTGAGATTACAGAGTTTTTTGACCGCAGGTGAACTAGAAGTCAGAGCTTGGACAGTTAAAGCTGGAGCTACTGCACCTGTGGCAGCGGGGGTGATTCATACTGATTTTGAGAAAAACTTTATCAAGGCAAGGGTGGTAGATTACGCTGATTTTGTGAAATATTCGGGTTGGAAGGGTGTAAAAGAAGCAGGGAAGATGAGGCTAGAAGGACGTGACTACCAGATGAGAGAAGGCGATGTGGTGGAGTTCATGGTGGGGAAGTAGGAGATCGTTTCATTCCTAAATACCCAATTCATGATTAGGTGCTTAGGAATAAGCGGGTGGTGTTAAGCACCCGCTGATCGCTTTCAACTTACTTTATTTGGTTTCAAGGTGCATCCATAGCAACAAGAGTGCAACGGGAGTCCAGATGAATAATACCCGTACTGGCTTAGGCCAGTTATCAAAGTTTTTCAACCATTTCATAACAGTATCAACTCCTTTCAATTAGAATTCCAAAGTAAGTTTTGTTAAAACTGTAGACTTTTTTTGACCAGCAATTGGTCTCAAGAGTGTACTTTTTTAAGATGAGGGTTCCTCATCTCTGGATTGACAATTTATATTAGCAAGCTAGGGATAAGGGGGTGTACGAAACATGAACACCCCCTCTATTTAAACAAGAGATTGTCGGAGATATGTGACCTCCAAATTAATCCCAGCATAAAGCCGATTACGGTACCAATCGCTAATAAAATAAAGACACCATGAGCCATTGATATTTAATTGGTGGACAGCAGCTGAAATACAAGCCATAAGGTTTATCCAGTAGAGTGCATACTTAGTTTCATCACGAAATTTAGTAAGCCATAGGATGAAAAGTGTTACTGATATTCCTAGAGAAGTAATTCTGAGTGTTTTTATTATCAAAGTTTTCACTCCTTTTTAGAGATTTGATTTTCTCTTGTTTCTGTTAAATCAGCAGGTTTGTTTAAATCTTTGCGAATAAAGAAGAAATAAGCCTTCCGTTTGTGATAAGTAGAGCTCATCGCTAGAAACCCGATTATATTAATCAGATGTCTGGCGATGAGCGAGTGCTTTCCAGGGCACTCGCTCGACCATGATTCATCTATTATAAGAAGTGTCCAGACTCGCGTATTGATGCGAGAGGGACTCGACTTAAAGTAGAGTCAAGGTATGTGAACATGATTAGAATGCATTGACGAACGCTTCAGCTGCTCTCCAGAAGTTCATGATCCAAGTTAAGATCGGAACAAAATACTTTGTAATGGAGAGAACCTCGATGGCAAAAACAGCAAACTGGCTGAGACCGAGCAGGATGTTGAGCTTCAGATAGATCCAGTCGTACCCACTTTGCTGCAGGTAGCTTTTGTTAGTCAACATTTTGAACCCGTCCTGGATGAAAACACCAATTCCCAGGATGGGGATAATGAGGACCAAAGCTGCATCGATCAAGAGCAACGGGACGATGGCCCGTCGCCAGTCTACCTCAGGGTCATCTATTGTCCAGGTCCAGAATGCTAAAACTACAATGGGGATCCAAAGCAGATCCCACCAGTCTGGCACAAAGAGCGTGCCGGCAGCAAATTGGATTGAAACCAAGAGTGTCGACAAGAAGTTTCGAAGCGGTGATGGCTCGGCACCTTTGCCCATGCCGTAAGCGTAAACCAGGCCATCGTAAACCCCACCGTTGGGGTATTCACGAACGCCCGTGCTGGATACTTCAGGCTGGGCATTGATGAACAGAGGCATTTTTACTTCGCGCATCCCAAGGAGGACGCGCTTGGTGATGGTTTTACTCCATCCGAGCACCTTTGCTGCATCTTGGTTGGCGACACCTAGGTCATCCCAATGCTTGGGAGTGCTGTCGATTGATCCATCTTTCCTTTTGCCTTTTTCGTCATGCGCCTCAACAACCGAACTTAACCAGTACGGACCTTGGGCGCGGCCGTACATGTCGCTCATTACAGTGCGTAGTTGTGAGATTGCCCATGCCGTCATGATTGCACAGACGGCGATGATGACGATCTTTGCGATGTTGAACCAACCTCCGGAGAGGTTCATCACTGCCATAATTCGTAGAACTATTGCGCCGATGGTGATTGCGCTGGCAATGGTGATTGACTGCCGAATGGCTCGGTTGCGGGGGGCAGCCCAAAAACTCGTCTTGGCATCCCCGGAACTTCGTGCGTAGAAATCTACGACGTGTCCCTTAATTTTTCCGAACCAAATAGCAAAAACCATCAGTGAGATCACAATGATCTGCTTTGTGGGTACCCCTTGAACCCCAAAGAACTCCATAATGGTGATCTTTGAGACCTCGGGGATACCTCCATTGTTGTTTCCGCCATTACCGTTATCTGTGTTGGGCGGGCTGCCAATGACAGCAAACTGTTGGTTTCCAAAATCGGGGATGGAGACGAAAATCCAACCGTTGCCCAAGTCTTGGACATAGTTGGCGTTCGTCAGAGAAGTCAGGACCCATCCATCCTGACCTTGTTGCTGGGGGCAGTTGATCCCCCCATTTTCCCACAAACACAGTTCAGTGCCGGGGGGAAGGGGAATAACTTGCCCTTGAGCAGTTACATTACTAGCAGTTAAGACCAACATGGTCACAACTGCTAGGATAATCAAAACAAGTTTCTTCATCGTTTCATTCCTCCTCAGGAATTTCTAACAGACAGCCACAGGCAATCCAGCCATTTTGGGTGCCATCAGCCGATTGAATGTAGCAGCGGTCTCCGCTGCCGTTGTATTCGAAAGCTTCTATGGGATCGTCTGCAACGGCACGAACAGAAACGCTCGTACCGCTGGACACACAACCAATCTCGGAGTTTTCGGCACCAGGACCGCTACGCATCGTTGCGCAACCGTCACTCATGGTGTCGTTGACACCGGTGATGATTGGGGCGTCTAACGCCCGACAACCAACACTCAGTCCAGAACAAAAAGGACTTATGGTGTTAGTGTTTTGTGGTTGTTGATCTAGGTCTTGGGGCTGATTTTGATCACCACATCCTGCAGGTCCAGTGCAGGGAGCACCTTCTTGCTGGGTGGGATCTAAATCAATCGGCGCGGCGGGTTCAACTGCATCAGCGCAAGTTGGGCCGGAGCAGGGCGCGTTGTCTGAAGGACCAAGGCGATTGCACACTCCAAAGAACAGGATGATTGCCATCACTATAGTGAAGACAATCAATTTAAACTGGCGCGTTTTGAAGAAATCACGCCATCCAGTCCATGGGATGCGACCTTCTCCTTTTCCAAAATCAGCTTCTTCATAATCCACCTTAGTTGGTGGTTGGGTAGGAGCAGCGGGGGAGGTTTGATCCACTTGCGTGGGTTTGGTGTAGCTCTCAATCAACTGGTTAACTAGTTTATCAGCTTCATCTCTTGGGGTGGTCATGTTTATCGATCTCCTCTGGACTACTGTCCCTGAACAAATGTCGCCCAGTTGGCAACTTGATCCTGTGTGACGGCAAACGGAGTGCCATCAACAAAGGTGAAGTGCTCCGGCCATGGGGCGAGTTGAATTTTGACTTGAATTTTGCTTGTATCACACACGCGACCTGCCAAAATCATAACCTGGCAGCCGCGAGCTTCACCTAATAGGCGAAGCAATTCATCTACTTTCTGCGGAACTTCATTTCCATATTCATCCAGTCCTACGGTCAAAATCTGACCGGTGGATTCTAGAGTTCCCTCAGGGTCACTTTCAGCCGCTCCGAAAATGGCATTTTCATATTTCTGACGAAAAGCCATGGATTCATCGATAGCTGTATAACCCAGAATCCCAATTTCTTGGATGGCCACTTGGACCATCCCAGTCCCTTGTTCATTGATATCATCATAAATAGGGTTCCCAGATACATTTGCACTGCAAGCAACGAAATTGCCCATTGTGCATGAATCGTACATTGGGCTGGGTTGGAGTGAAAGATCTGGCTCTATCCGGAGCTCCACCGGTTTCCAGGGCTGATTTTCTTGAGGGCTAGCCATAGCCAGACCTCCTGAATCAAGAACCATGGGAGGTAACTTTAGGACAACGATAACAATTTCACCTTCGGCACTGACAACAGTTATGATTTTGCTAAAATCAAGTGCCCCGCGGGCGAAAAATTTTCCAGTAGCAATGACGCCCTTGAAGGTATTGCCATAGTTATCATTCCACCATTTTTGAGTGCCGATTAAAGGGTCGGCCGAGCGAATTTCTTTATAGCTGCGAATGACTTCGATTCCGGATACCACTACGGGTAATCCAGGAACTTGATAGGCTTGCTCTGCAGGCAATGTTGCCCAGAATTCATTAGCCAGATTAGTATCGCAGTTAGAAAAAGCGCTACAAATGGGAGGCAGTGGTTCCTCCCCCTCCTTTTCGACGAAACGGAAAGTTGAATCTCCGCCTTGTCCGCTAGGGAAATCTTCAGCCGGTGGTAGATCTACAACCGGCTCCGTGTGTTGGGGTGAGGGTTCAGGCTCAGGGGCGGCTTCGCGAGAAAAAGTCCATCCGAAGATGGTCAGTTCACCAGTCACAAAAGAATAGGTGAGGTTTCCGCTTTGCCACATCCAGAACAGGCCCGCGATTACCGCAATCACGATAACAATAGTCTTGAAAGTGTTCCATGTAGATTTCATTTTTTCTCCGTAAATCGAATCTGTTAACTTCTTGGGTAAAATTGTCTAATGCTATGGTGCGCAGAAAGTCAGCTGAATTTTATCGGGACAGCTAAAACCCGTATTTTAATCGTTTCAGTATTTTTTCATGTTCACAATGTTAAAGATCGAACGCTAACTAGTTGTGATTTACAACTAAAGAGTTCAACAAAGGCTTTCGCCTCTTTGAGAGTCAGAATACTAAAAAATATTCTGGCACTCAAAAAGCGAAGTGACTCCGGAATCGTATAGACGACTCCGGAGTCACAGATGTGAATGAAAGAAATTGTTGGGCGAATATTTACCGAGTCGGCTTAGAGTAGAGACGGTAGCCTGGAGCAACGTCGCTCAGGTCAAATACTGAAGTGTACTCACCAGGGAGAAAGTGCAATCGAGTGATGGCAATCTTGGTGTTCCCGTCAAAGAGTTCAGCAGGCAGGAAGTTGGCGGGAATAGTGACATCCTGGCCAGCGCCGCAGCCCAAGCTGACAACTGAGAATGGGTTTGAGCCCAGCTCTCCTTGAATCGCCGCGCAAGGGCTATCCTGCATTTTTTCTACAGCGTATTCCATGAAGGTTTGGCGTTCCCAGGAAACAACCTGAGGGTAATTGGCCCAAACTATAGCAGCAGCGCTCAGCAGTACGCCAACAATGACGATCAAAACTGGGAGCCAGATTTTATTCCAGACAGCCTTGGCCTGAGCCAAAGCCTTCTCCAGGGTAAATGTCGTGCCAAACAGTTTAACATCTTGATGATAGGTATTCATTTTTGTTCCTCCGAACAATAGTAGGTGGGAGCACCTAAATAACAGGTACTCCCGGTTGATTTTGATTTATTTGTCCATGATATAAAAACGATAATTATTCGTTACCGAAGAAATATCTATCATGGCCACAAACTCACGGCGGTGTGCGCCAGAGATGTAGAACTTAGGGTAACCTAAGTAATCCTTGGGTATAAAATGGATACTGACTGTTGCAGAGAATTCTCCTGTGTTACAGGAGACAGTTACTAAATTGTTGCCCCCTTTGGGAATAGGGCCGTTAGCCTCCAGGCAATTGTGGTCCTTCATCATCTGAATAAACTCAGGTAGATAGATGAATGACGGTGTTGCTGTTGGGACCGGCGTTGGGGGAGGAGAGTTCTCTTTTGCTTTTGGTTGCTGTGGGGCCGTAGTGGGTGTGTTGTGAACAGCAGCTGGTTGAGAAGTCGCAGTAGGGTTTGTGGTGATGGTCTCGATGCAGATTGAGCCAATGCACACCCGATATTCAGTCGAGTGATTCTTGACTTCACTGTGGTTACCACCACTGTTCCAACTAATGCTTCCTAAACCTGAGTATCGTTTGAAATTCAGTGTTCCGACGCCTATAGGTTTCCCATGGTAGCAATCGGTGATCTCAAACTGAACCAGGTGATGTCCTTGTTCAGCGGCTATGGTTTTTGCCAAGCAAACGTTGCCCAGCTCCTGCAGATACAAACCTTTCGGTGAGATCTCCTGCAGAATTGTGGCTTTGTTGCCGACGTTGTTCATCAGATCCCCTAAAGCAATGGGATCGAGAACAAACCAACTCCCCTGATCTCCAGCCATCTCGCGTCCACCCAGAGCCGCGATTTCATCGCGGATGGAGTCGATTTCTTGAGTGGCAGTAGGGGGGGGCTGTGTAGCAGTGGGTTCAGCGGGTACAAAGGCTGTCGCCGTTGGTTCGGGCCCCGGTCCAGGACCAGGGTTGGGATTCGGGTTCGGGTTTGGATTAGGCTGTGGAGCAGGGGTCGGGTTGAATTTAGGGTCTTTGCTGCGAAACAGCCAGTAGCCCTCAGTCACCGTATCCTTGCTCCAAGGTTCATTCCCAATCATTTCGAACAACATTGCTTCAAAGGTCTTTCCAGCATCGGATGTTTTAGAGAGCCATTCCAGCATTTCTGGTGTGAAACACACCAACATCCATTCTTGACCATTGAAATTCAGCATCCCTGGAACAGGGCTGCCGCTGTCATCCAAAAAGTTTGGCACCATTTTTTCCCCAACCTGACGGAATTTTACTTCGTAGGCTGGGTACTGACTTTGCCCATCAGAGCTGGTGGCGTTACACATGCCTACGGCTTGGATAACGTCTGGCTCTGAAATCTGAGTTGCTGTTGGGGTAGGGCCCACCATCGTCAATGTAGGGGTTTGAGTGTAGTCTGCAGCTTGCACCGTCGGGGGACGGATGTGCAGAAAGCCAAATTCGTTGGCAATAAACACTAACGCTACAATGATAATCAGAGCTATAGCACCAAAGAATCCCCAGGGGATTTTCATCCTGTCATCATGATATCCAGGCGTAGGATAGACATGATTGGAAGTAAATCCTGACCTTGAGGAACCACAGATCGGGCAAAAGTTCCCGACGAAGTGTCTGCCGCAATTTGGATTTGAACATTTATTAGCCATCTTTCACCTCACTTTGGTTAGTTATTTCGTGCGTTCTGCAGATCAGCCCGACACGAATTTTGTTGGTTATTTACAATGCAGTCATAATGACCTTTGACTGCACCCCGATACACATCACCATAGCCCACTCCACCGTAGTAGAGCAGAGCCTGCCACATAGATCCGTGGGACTTCAAAAGTCCTCCCACGTATCCAGTGCCATAGGCAATGTTAAATTCTGGGGTGTATAGCTCATCCATCGTTGGCCTATTCCTGAATACGCCACTGTAATAGGAGTAATATCTATCAAGATTGGCCTGATTGCGATCGTCAGTACACTGTGCTTTACCATTCACATATACGAGTGCACCATCGGAGGGCATGACTTGAATCAGCCCAGTGGCACAAACGTATGATCTGGCATTTGGATTACCCTTTGATTCCTGCCACATCATGGCCGCGACCCAATCGGGTTCGACACCATTTTTGTGAGCATACTTGGTAATCCAGCCACACCATTGTTGAATGGCATCTGGCCAACCAGGATGGATACGACATTCACCTGGTTGAGGAGCTCCTTCCCACGAGGGTGGTGGGTCTCCATTTCCGTTTACGTTTGGTACGACAATGTCCACGTTCACAATTACAACTTCAACCTGCCGTTCTAGTCCCGGGGGGACTTGAGTTGGTAAGGGTGTAGATTCTGCAACTGTGGATGTCGTTTCTTGACTTGGCCTAGGGTCTTCCCATGGTTTGGTGATAAAAACGATCAAGAGCACCACTCCAAAGACAAAACTTACTTGTCCCAAAGCCATGTAGTGCCTGTTTTGCTTTGAGTAACCAAGGAGCATTCCTGCTCCACCAATTACTAGCAATAACAAAGCACAACTACTCAAGATAACGTTAACTTTTGATACCGAGTCAGGGAGTGAAGGTATATCGAGATTTTCCGGTAGAGGCAAGATTGAGGAAGGTTCCTCGCTGCTTGCATCTTCAGTGGTGATATAAGGCACCAACTGCTTGTTAATCACGATAATATCCACATCCACAACTGGCAGTGTGACGCCACCTGAGGTTCCTCCTGATGAACTTGTGCCGCTGTACGCTGTCAGTTTAAGTCTGTCACCATTGACTTTCCACTCAAGAGTGGTGTCACTGGGGCAGATCACTTTGACGTCGCTCCCATTTCGTTGATAGGGATTGGCGGTGAAGTCATCAGTTGTTGAAACAGCGATGGAGAATTGGTCTTGGACTTGGGGAATAGCTGTAGGGTGTTTCTTTGTCGGATCCACCAGACAGCCAGCGGCTGCCAGCGTTTCTGCCTCGATTGAAGCAGTATTGCACGCGCCACCGCCCTGACGTTCAGCAGCCGAGTTACCAGCTACTGATTCAGCTTCTACGACTTGCATACCTTGAGCTGCTTCATAGGGTCCGTGGACCCCATTTAGCCAGATTTCTGTCCCTGCGGGGAAGAGGTATGAGCCGGAGAAGTTTAATAGGTCACTTGGAAGGTTATCCAAGTTGCGGTTCGCCGGACTGACGAAGCCAAAGTATAACCGCATGTTGCGATCATAAATTGGGTAACCGTGGGAATGGGCGGAGAAACTGTACTCATTTACAGCCAGCACCTGAGGTGCCTGATTTGGCTGAGGTTGAGGATTATAAACTCCTGCTCCAAACTGTCCTAGCCATGCCATGGCGTCGATGTTGCTCCAGCTATTTAGGTCAATGACCGTAAAGTGGACGTGATCGCCATTACAATTGCCAGTACAGGCAGAGACTGCCCACTGTCCTCCTGGTTCAATGATCGAACCTACAGCAGGACAAAAACCAGAGCCGATGTGTAAACCACCAAATCTAGTTTTTCCATCCATGGTGTCTACCCAGGTGTAGACATTACCCATTTTATCCACAGCACACGAGGTGCTGATACGGACTTTAACTGGGGTAATGAGTGGAGTACCTGTGGGGATCATGATATCATATCCCTTGATGGGTCCACCGGTTCTACATTTTAGTGTGGGATTAAATTGGCCGTTACCATCATAGCCTTCACAGCCAGTATGGTATTGACCCCATGGATAACCAAACAAAGTCCATCCTGTACCAGGTGGTAGAATTGGGTTATTCCCGCCAGCAAAAACTGCCAGGGGCACGCTCAGGATTAAGATGATCCAGAGCGCGAGAACAATACACTTACGTGTGGTGCGCACTGGTCACCTCCTTTGGTGAGCGCTGAATCGAATGAACCAAACTTTATTAAAAAAATCAAAATCTATCAAAAATTTGATTGAAAACCGTCTATCGGCATATCTACATAAAATGCAGATACGCGGATTGCGGTTTTCAATCTTCTTCTTTCATTCACATGTTAAGTTGCAAGTGACAGTCAATAGAGTCGACAAATCGACCATGTGACAATGGCACTTACCAGAGGTAAATCAAGACAAGATCAGTATCAGGGTCTAAAACCAAAAAAACATTTCGCATTAAGGGAGATGCCTTTGATTTTAGATTAAATGATAAAGATATATTTTGCTATGTTTACCATACTTAATTATAACATAATATTTCAAGTTATAGGCTGTAAATTTAGAATTAGTTGAATATTTTGTTTCCAATAGCAAAAAGTTTTTTTTACTTAATAGACATTTTTTTAATTTTTCCCCAGTAAAAAACCGCCCCGGTGCTGGCCGGAAGGCGGTTTTTTTTATAAACAACTCTGTTTTTATTGAGCATCCACAAAATAGTACTTGAGGACACCTCTTGTCACATCAAACTCCCAATGGAAGCCTGATGCATTTGTGGTCCAGACGTAACCGTTACCAACAATGGCTTCACAGTTATTGAGAAATTCAGTAATCCCACGTTCATCGTGAGGATCTACTGGAATTTCAACCATGATACCAGCTGTTGTGTTCAGTAAGTCTGTGACATTACCTCCATTTTGGAATCCAGCCAGGGGAATTACGTTTCCGCTGGTCAGCGAAACGGCGTAGGTATACAACCGTGTGATGGGACCCTTGTAACCAAAAGGCGTCAGGTCCACTTCTTCTGCCGTGGGCGACACAACAAAGATAATAAACCTGCTGCCATTGGTTGCAGTTTTATTAATTACACTTTGTGGTGCCCAACCAGGTTGGGGGACATACTCTATCCGAGAAACAGCGCCGCTAACTTGATCGGCAGGTACCTGGAATGTAGTCACCTCACCTTCCTGTTGTGCGGGCGGATTGACCCAGCCCTCATTGTGAGGGATGACCAGCCCAGAGGGGATGGCCATCAGTTTGTGAGTTTCTCGGTTGAGAACTCCAACGCTGATGGATGCAAAATCCGCAGGTGCATCGTAAGAAGTTTCTTTGATGGCCTGCTCCCAGGCATTCCAGTTGACATCGCTTTGCAGCAGCATCAACTCTGCAAAAGTCTGCAGCGGGTAGATGTCGATATCAAATCCGATGTTGCCACCGCATTGGTAGGCGGTGATTTTTATTCCCTGCCGCTCCATAGTCTCTCCGAAGAGGTAGGTTGGACCGTTGCTGTTAATATCTGCTCGGTAAAGAACAAAATCACCTGACCCGAGGGCCATAGTGTTTCCTTCATTTACAGTTAGGTTGTTTGGTCCAGACGATGCATCAGGGAAAAGATATCCTTCTCCAACTGAATTCAGCATCTGTTGGCCAACGCTCCCACAAGCACTATTGGTTTCAGCAGCAGGTTGTCCGGCACCGCAAGCGACTAGCGCGATCATCAACACTATCGAAATAAAAAGCATTTTCTTCATCATTTTCTCCTAAGGTTTTTCATAGTTTCCCCTCCAGCAAGGGGAGTGGGAATTGAGTCTTTCAGACACATTTTTCAGAATTGTTTGTTAAGTAGCGACAACTCATCGAGCGGCCGCCAGTTTTTGACGGTGCTCAATGGAAGCCACCAAACCAGGCTTAAGCCCGGCTTCTAAAGTCTTTAAAAAACTAAAGACCTAGAGCAAAACAGTTTTTGTGATTTGCAGGCAGCAAACTGCTCAAGTTCTAGGTCTATGACTATAAGTAATAATTATAGGACATAATGACTAATTTGTCAATCATTTTTAATTAATTTACCTCAAGTTCACCTGATGTGTTACAATACCTTTAGTTTAAAAACTTGATATGCCTTCCTACTAGAGGTAGGATCCAATATAAAAATATCCTTTCTAGGCATACAAGATCAGAAAGGGATCAAAATGATCAAAATTGTTGCTGATAAACAATCTAAGCTCTATGAGCTAACCTATTTACTTCCCGCAGATTTCACTGATTCTCAGTTGGCTACAGCTGGAGAGTCCATTCTCAAACTCATTACCAAACACAAGGGTAAGGTTTTGCAAACTCAAGATTGGGGTAAAAAATCACTAGCTTACAAAATTAGGCACCAGGGTAAATTTCACACCGAAGCAGCCTATACTCATCAAGTAGTTAAGTTTCCTCCAACTAAGGTTCAAGCTTTCGAAAAAGAAGTTTTATTGGAAGAACAGGTGATGCGTCACCTAGTAGTGGTTAGTGAGAATCAATCAGAGAAATCAGTAGAAGAGGTGGGGAAAAAGGATTAAAATTTATTCTCCTACACTTATGGTAAGCTAGAAACAATAATCTAGAAATTATCTATATAAGTGATTAAATGAAAGGAAATTATGGCAGTCAGATCACTCAATAAAGTAATGTTAATCGGGAATTTAACCCGAGATCCTAATTTAAGGTACACTCCCAATGGAACTGCAGTTTGTTCATTTGGTTTAGCCACCAACAGAAGCTGGGCTTCTGCAGATGGTGGTGAGAAACAAGAGCGGGTAGAGTTTCATAATGTTGTATCTTGGGCTAAGTTGGCAGAAATTTGTGGTCAGCTTTTACACAAAGGTGACAAGGTATATCTCGAAGGTCGACTTCAAACTCGAGAGTGGAAAGGTGATGATGATCAAAGCCGACGCACCACTGAGGTGGTAATCGACAATATGATTTTACTTCGTTCGGCTGGCGGTTACTCCGGTGGTAAGGGTGATGATGCTAATGACATCCCTGAAGAACCAGTAGAAGAGGAAGCTACTCCTGCTAAAGATCAAGTTGAAGAAACTGAAGACGTAGCAGATGATATTCCGTTTTAAGAAAGGACGATAAATTATGGCTAAAATAACTATGATTGATTTTGATTATAAAAATCCTTCGGCCTTGGGTAAATTTATTACCCCTCAGGGGTATATTGTGCCTAGGTCAAAGTCCGGTCTAAGTCAAAAACAACAGCGTCGTTTGGCTCGAGCAATTAAGCGAGCTCGACATTTAGCGATGTTGCCGTTTACCCAAACCGTCTAGCTCATGTACAATGATCACCTATGGTGAAGAAAAAGATTTCAACCGCTGAGTTAAGAAATTTAGCTGTTGGTTTATTATTATTAACCTTGGGTGGAGTAGTAGGCTATCGCTACGGCCAATCTGGCATTGAACCTAATAATATTCCCCTTTCACAAATCATTAAGACTCAAGCTCCAGAAGAAAAACAGGGCGTAGACTTCTCGGTTTTTTGGGAAGTTTGGAGCTATCTTGATCAAACGTATTTAGACTCTGACAAACTTGATGCTCGAGAAATGGTTAATGGTGCAGTTTCGGGCATGACTTCAGCTGTTGGTGATCCTTACACCACCTATTTACCTCCTAAACTAAATCAACGTAGCGCTGAAGATTTAGCAGGTTCTTTTTATGGGGTGGGGATTGAGTTGGGTTATGTAGATGAAACTCTAGCAGTGGTAGCGCCATTAAATGGTACACCTGCAGAAAAAGCTGGTGTTCAGGCAGGAGATTTAATTCTCCATGTAAAGGATACTAATAAAGATTTAGATGAAGACACAACTGACTGGAGTTTAAATAATGCGGTAGAACAAATCCGAGGGAGAAAAAATACTCAAGTTACTTTAACCTTACTCCGAAAAAGTGGTGAAGAAGACAACTATGGAGATCCCTTTGACATTGATATCACTCGAGGTGAGATTGTAGTTGAGTCTGTGAAGTTAGAGTTTGTTGAGCATGAGGGAAAGCGAGTTGCTCACCTGAGAGTGTTTAAGTTTGGTGAGCGCACTCCAAAAGAGTTTGATCAAGCTGTGGGGCAGATTTTATCTCAAGGCTATCAACTCGACGGCATTCTCTTAGATTTACGCAACAATGCAGGAGGATTCTTTGATGGAGCCATAGACTTGGCTAGTGAATTTATTGAGGATGGAGTAGTAGTAGCGCAAAAGGGTAAATTTACTCAACAAAACTTTAATGCAGAGGGAAAAGCTAGGTTAGCTAAGTTCCCACTCTTAGTGTTGGTTAATCGCGGTAGTGCCTCTGCCTCAGAGATTGTAGCAGGTGCGCTGCGAGATCAGCTTGATGCCAAACTAGTTGGAGAGAATACCTTTGGCAAAGGCACTGTTCAAGACAGACGCAAACTTTCTAATGGCGGAGGACTTCATGTAACTATTGCTCGGTGGCTATTACCAAAGGGAGACTGGATCAATGATACGGGCATTCCTGTGAATATAGAAATCAAAGACGATCGTGAGACAGAGCAGGATGAAGTGGTGTTAAGAGCTATTGAAGAGCTATGAAAATTACACCTCAGGTGAAAACATTTTTTCTAGGTTTATCAGTTTCTATTTTAATTTTATTTTCTTTTTTTGCTGGTGCAATAGCTGACCGAGTATTTGTGGTAAAACCGGTTGATTTTTTAACTGGGAAGCTGAGATTTGCTGGAGCTCAAAATCAGCTTCAAACTCGAGAAAATAAGTCTTCAAAACTAGGCACACTAGTGGCTCAAAAAGCCTCCGTTGCTGATGTAGCAGAAGTAGCTTCTGAATCTGTGGTAACCGTCTCGATTGAAAGAAAAGAGCAAGTCATCGAAAGCTTTGATCCATTTAATTTAGGTTTCGGGTTTTTTGGTTTTTCACGAGGGCGAGTAGAAGAGGTCCAAAGAGACATTGGCACTGGCTTTGTAGTGGCCGATGGCGGTCTGATTGTGACTAACAAACATGTAGTTTCAGACCTTAATGCGGAGTATCTGGTGATAGATAAAAACGATAGTGAGTACTCAGTTTCAAAAATTTATCTTGATCCATCAAATGATTTAGCTATCATAAAAACTGAAGGTTTTTCAGTGTCCTCCTTACCACTAGGAGACTCAAGTAGTCTTCGGGTGGGAGAAGAGGTGATTGCCATTGGGACTGCATTAGGTAAGTTTCGTCACACCGTGACCACGGGTGTAGTTTCGGGTTTAGGCAGAGGTGTTCAAGCCATAAATGAAGAATCAAAGGTAGTAGAAGACCTTGAGGGTTTAATTCAAACAGACGCAGCTATTAACTTGGGTAATTCCGGAGGCCCACTCCTAAATAGATCTGGGAAAGTCATTGGAGTGAATGTGGCAATTTCTGCTGGAGCTGAGAATATTGGCTTTGCTTTACCTATCAACATGGTTAAAGATTCAATTGAAAACTATAAAGTTGAAGTTATTCCTCAAGAGAAAGACGTGGAATAATAGTAGTCACCACTTCTTCAAGACTGCCATTTACAATTCCTTCTAGGTTATACCAAGATTCTTTGATTCGATGATCGGTGACTCTATTTTGTGGAAAGTTATAAGTGCGAATTTTTTCAGATCGACGCGCACGACCAATACTTCTACGAGCTTGACCAATTTCTTTAAGACGAGCCTCCTCTTGAATTTCCCAGAGTTGAGAGCGGAGTAGCTCTAAGGCAATTTGGCGATTTTGAGTTTGTTTACGTTCTTGGCGAGCGTTGACCACAATTCCAGTCGGAACATGAGTCAATCTAACTGCACTGCTGGTTTTATTAACCGATTGGCCTCCAGCTCCACCAGCACGCATAAATTCCCAAGTTAAATCATCATTGTTAATCTTGACCGCCCGGGGGTGAACCTCTGGTAAAACAGCTACGGTAGCGGTTGAAGTATGAACTCTACCCTGAGATTCAGTGACAGGAACTCGTTGTACTCGGTGGACTCCAGATTCAAACTCAAGGAGTTCATAGGCAGTTAGAGCTTCATCAAAGCCACTTATTTTAGCCTGACCTTTAATCTTAATCACTTGATTATCAACAAATTCTACTTTTAAGTTTAAGTTTTCAGCAAATCTAGTGTACATTCTCATGAGTTCTTCAGCCCAGATTTTAGCCTCATCGCCGCCAGCTCCCTGGCGAAATTCCAGAATAGCATTTTGGTGCCTGGTATTGGGCCCAACTGAGGTTTGAGCCTGAGCATGTTGGATTTGATCTGAGGCCTGAGTGAGAAGATTTTTTTGTTCTTCAAGCTTGGTCAGCTCAAGCTGAGCCAACTCTTTCAGATCAGGATCATTAAGCAATGCCTGGTTTTCTTGAATCTTTTTTTCTAGTTGATCGATTTGATCTTGATATGGATTTGTCATAAATAATTCTCGCCTTATTATAGCGATCTTACTACACAATATCAGGTGGGGGAGCTAATTGCCTTGAGATTTAGCAGCTTGCTTGAGCTTAGTTTTTTCTTCACCCAAAAGCTGCTTATATGATTTTTGGTCAACTGCATCGTCTTTTTTCTTAGATTTCTTTTTTGAGGAACCTTTTTGAGCAGCTTGAGCAGCGGCCATCTTTTTCTTGAATTTATCAACTCTACCCTGGCGATCAACGAACTTCATTTCACCAGTGAAGAATGGATGACAGGCAGAACAAATATCAACCTGAATGGCTTTCTGAGTTGAGCCGGTAGTAAAAGTATTCCCACAGGCGCAACTCACTGCTGAATCGTGGTGCCAGTCGGGATGAATACCTTGTTTCATAGAGACAGGCATTATATCATAGTTGAGAAAGTGAAAAAGAGGGAAGGAGGTAGAGTTATTTAAACAATGAGAGCGTGTGGTCCTTGATCAAATCAAGGAAAACGAGGAAGAGGGATCTTACTTATAAAGCAAGATAATCGAACCTCCCTGCCTAGGCGGGGAGAGCATCTGCGGAAACCCTCTGGGTGTGTTCACATCCATAAAATATTTAGTCAAAACTAAAGAGCAATTTTTAGGCCAAAGCTAAGTATTATTGAGCAACGTACAACCTCGTACGTTTTTATTTTTCATCATTAAAGGAGAAGTCTATGTGCGGAATTTACGGTGCTATTGTAGCTGACCAAGATGCTGGTAAGGTTGTTTATCAAGGCCTCAAAAGACTAGAGTATCGAGGCTATGACTCCTGGGGAGTGGTTGTCACTGGAGGAGGAGATTTTTTTGTGGAGAAACAAGTCGGCAAAATCGATGAAAACCATCAATTAAGTGCTCCTTCAACTAGGATGGCAATCGGTCATACTCGGTGGGCAACTCATGGCGGTGTCACTCAGACTAATGCCCATCCTCATTTAGCCAAAAATAACTCATTTGCCTTAGTCCAAAATGGAGTGGTGGAAAACTATCAGCAGCTCAAAGCAAAGCTGACCAAACAGGGATATAAATTTATATCTGAAACGGACACAGAAGTGATCGTGGCAGTGATAGAGCAGCTGATGAAGAGAAAACAAGAATTAGAACTATCAGTAGACACTGTCAGACAAGCCTTTAGTCAACTTCACGGCAGGAATACAATTGCCCTAGTGACTCAATCTGGAAAAATCATCGCTATTCGCCAGGGATCACCGCTAGTAGTAGGTAAGAATAAGCAGGGTGAAGTATTTATTTCCTCAGATGTGTTGTCATTGTCTTCCAATGCCGATCAATACCTGATGCTTGATCATGGTCAGGGGGTAGTTATCACACAGGAGGAAGCTCGACCATTCAAGGTAAAGACGGGCAGAAAGATTGACCTGAGTTATCAGCCGATTAAAATTACTAGCGCCACCCTGGATGCTGGCGGTTTTGAGCACTTCATGCTCAAAGAAATCCATGAGCAAGCTACTGTCTTCAATAACGTAGCTCAACAACCCCAGGAACAGTTAGAAGAATTGGCTGCTGAGATTAAAAAGGCACAGCGTGTTTACACCTTGGGAGCAGGGAGTGCTAATTTTGCAGCTGGTCAGTTGGCTTTTTGGTTGCGGGAGCAAGGAATATCAGCCACAGCCCTAAAATCATATGAAGCCCGCTCTTATCAAAACTTATTTTCTCCTCAAGATCTCTGCATTGTTATTAGTCAAAGTGGCGAAACAGCTGATACTAATGAAGTGGTGGAATGGTTACTCGAATCTGGAGTAAAAATAGCTAGCATCGTTAATATGCCTGGATCAACCCTAACTTCTTTTTCAGACCTACCCTTTATGCTCCAAGTAGGTCCAGAAGTGGGAGTAGCCAGCACAAAGGCTTTATCTGGTCAGATGATTTGGTCTAAGTTAGTTGTAGAGCTGGTGAAAGGGAAAACCCTAACTGCCTATCAAAAACAGGTTAAACGCTATGCAGACCAAGTTCAAATTTGGTTGGAAAGTAAAGTGGTTAATCAGCTTGAAATTTTGGCCAAAAAATTGGCAAAACATGATCACTTATTTGTGTTAGGCAGAGGGCAACTTTACATGCCGGCTTTAGAATTTGCTCTCAAACTAAAGGAAATTAGTTATATCCATGCTGAAGGCTTCAGTGGGGGTGAGCTAAAACATGGGGTGATTGCCTTAGTTGAAAAGGGTACGCCCGTAGTATGTTTGGTAGCTGAGGATAAGGAAAAAAATGACATGCTGAGCGCGGCTGCAGAAGTCAAAGCGCGGGGAGCTAGGGTGATTGGGATAGCGGTTGAAAATAATCAACTTTTTGATGACTGGATTCAGATTCCAGATAATCAGGAATTTATATCAATCTCAAGCTTTTTCCCAGCACAACTTCTAACTTATCAGATGGCGGTTAAACAAGGACATGATCCAGATAAACCACGCAATCTAGCTAAAAGTGTGACAGTTAAATAATTAGCGTCGAGATCGTTTTTCAGCAACGATGACTCCTAGTAGGATGATAAGCAAAGACCCTACTTGTACTAGAGAAATGCTTTCATTTAATAACAAAATACCCATTGGGATATAGACCAACGGCTGGAGATAAGAGAACAAAGTTGCTTCAGAAGCCTCTAGTCCTTCCTGACCCTTGAGATAGGAGGTAAAGCCGATGATAGAACCAAAAATAGCCATGTAGCCGCTAGCTACCCAGACAGAAGTATGTTGTAGGTCTTGTCCAATAGCTGTAATCAACTGGTAAATTCCACCCGCTTCAAAAGCACTTAGAGGAACAAAAGTAATTAAACATACATAAAAGCTGAGAGCGGCCACAAACATTTTTGGCATTTGTTGATAATGTTTCTTGGCTAAAACATAATAAAGAGCTACAGCAATATTTTGTGCCACAACTAATAGGTTCCCAGCTAGAGAAATACTACTCAACTGAGAATGGCCATTCATGATGGGAAGAAGAGTCAAAGCTAGGGTGCCGATAAAGGCGATGGCGAGCCCCACCACCTCATGACGCTCTTCTTTTTCTTTTAGTATCATCACCGCCAAAATAGAGACAAAGATGGGGGTGGTGGTAGTAATTAAGCTAGCCTCAATAGCACTAGTCATACTTAATCCTGAATAAAGCAGTGAAAGGGCTAAGGTTCCACCCAATAGCTCTATAAGAGAGATTTTAGTCAAAGCTTGTTTGAGATTTTTTATCTTAGGTAAATAGTGAATCAGAATAGGTAATGAGAGAGCAGAGGCCAGGATATATCGATAAAGCAAAAACCTAAAGGGAGTGGTGACTTCAAAGGCCGGCTTAACTAAGATTAATGAAGCACCCCAAACTATAGTGTTGATGATCATGAAAGCGTAAGAGGTCATCCGGGATTGTTTTTTCTTGCGAGCCATACTCACCATCATAGTCAGGATTTGATATGATGCACAACATGCAACTGCGCGACTACTTAGCTAAAAATCCAAAAAAATATTTAATTTTTGATTTTGATGAAACTATCGCTATGATTGATATGGACTGGAGTCAGTATCATGCCCGAATGGCTGAGATTTATAAGAAATTTGATTCTAAACGTCATCACCCGGCTTTTTATAGTTATGATGGATATAACGATTTTGTGAGAGAGCATGGGGAAGAGGTAATGAGGCTAATCAAAACTGCCAATAGTCAGTATGAGCAGGAGATGGGTCAAGGATTTATCCCCAATCATAAACTAATCAAGTTTATTAACCAGGCAGATGGATTTAGGATGTTTGTTTATTCCAGCAATTCCCGAACTACGGTTGAGAGAGGCTTAATAGAGTTGAGTATTAAAGATCGTTTTGAGCAAATTGTGAGCCGAGATGATGTTTCTTATATTAAGCCCGACCCAGAAGGGTTTGGATTAATATATGACCCCAATATCCCAAAAGAGGATTATCTAATGATAGGCAATAGTTCTACTGATAGAGAGATGGCTGAAGCTGTGGGGATAGATTTTTATCTTGTAGACTATTTTTAAGACAGCTTTTTAATCACTTCATCCACGCCCATCATTTCTTGATCACCAGTTTTAAGATTTTTAAGTGAGACTTGGTCTTTTGCAGCTTCTTCTTCACCGATAACTATCGCATAGGCAATATTGGCTTGATCAGCTTTTTTGAATTGTTTACCCAGGTCATCTATGGCTGGATAAAGCTCTGTTTTAACCCCAGCTTGTCTAATTTTTGCAGCAGTTTGAGCTGATTGTTCTTGAAGTTGTTCGTTAAATACTGTTACTAAAACTTGTGTGCCAGCTCCATCACTAGGAATTAAGCCTAGTTGATCAGCTGCTTCTACCATGCGATCAAAACCAAAGGCAATGCCAACAGCTGGAATGTCAACTCCGCCCAGCTCATTTATTAATTTGTCGTATCTACCACCGCCACCACATGAGCCAGAGCCATATTCTGGAAGAATAACTTCAAAAATCATCCCAGTGTAGTAATCTAGACCGCGAGCTAAGGTGGAAGTGAACTGAATATTTGCTGCTGGTACTCCTAGTTGCTCAGCTGCAGTAATGATCTTGGAGAGGTTTTCAGATTTAGTTGCAGCTTGAATTTGATCCAAAGCTTGTTGGGCAGATTTGCTGGATAAACCCTTTTTTTCTAGTTCGCTTGTGACATCTTCAGCACTCATTTTGTCGAGCTTATCAATGCTTTGAATGATAGAAAAGACATCAATCTGGTCAGTCACAAAGGGTTTGAGGGCTTCAAATAAAACCTGACGATCATTAATCTTGAGTTGAATATCTTTAAAACCCACATTCACAAAGGAAAAATAGGTGCAGGCCACAATTTCTGCATCAGCCAGAGGAGAAGTGCTACTAAAAATATCAATATCACATTGAGTAAACTCACGATATCTACCAGCCTGAGGCTTGTCAGCGCGGAAGACATTTTGAATTTGATAGCGACGGAAATAGCGGGGCAATTGACTTTGATACTGGGCTAAAACTCTGGCAGTAGGAACGGTTTGGTCATAGCGCAGTGCCACTTCACGCCCGCCTCGGTCTTCAAAGTTGTAGACGAGCTTATCTGCTTCTTCACCATATTTACCCAAGAGTAGGGAAGCATACTCTAAGGTTGGTGTTTCTAGTGGTTCAAAGCCAAACTGCTGAAAGGTTTCGACAACTTTTGTGGCAACATAATCACGTTTGCGTTTTTCTGCCGGTAAAAAGTCACGAAATCCCTTGAGGGTTTGAACTTGTTGTTTAGACATGGGGATATTATACGCTAAAATAGTCTTTAATTATCAGGGCTCATAGGTAAATGGTATACCATACCCTTCGCATGGGTAAATTCCGGGTTCGATTCCCGGTGAGTCCACATACGCTATTTAATCTTAAACACCATCTCCACCTCATCATCATATTCATCGCCATCTTTAATAGCTTTGGGCTTAACTCCACACTCTTTGAAACCGAGGTGGTTGTAAAATTTTCTGGCAGACTCATTTTTAGCCAAATAAGTAATAAACACCCGCTCGACATCTTGAGATTCAATCTTTTCTAATAGTTCAGTTACTAGTTTTTTAGCCCAACCCTTACCTCTGTGTTTGGGAACAAGATAAAGGTTGTAGAGATAAGCTACATGAAGTTTCTTGGGTGCTGGTGATCTGGAAATCTGACAGAAGCCAATTAGATCTTGGTCAAGAAATAACCCGTAGTAACCCCAAAGTGGCATTTGTTTAGAAACACTAATTTCGTAAATAAAACTGGATAAAGGCTTTTTATTTTCCACCTCAAAGGTAGAGATATAAGCCTCTGGGTTTTCATTTAATGCTTGAAGACGAAGCTCTCTGTAGATAGCTACGTCATCAGTGGCAAGAAGCCTAATAGTTAGGTCAGGCGTCATAGGTTAGTTCCTTGGCACCAGTTTCAGTGATTTCGACCATATTTTCATACCTAAACCCAAACTTACCTTTTAAGTAAATCCCGGGCTCTACGGTAATAGTCATCTGGGGGAGAATGGGTTGATTATTTTTCCAGCTGAGTGATAAGTTCTCATGTAGATCTAAACCCAACCCATGCCCGGTGGTGTGAATAAACTCTCCGCCATAGCCAGCATCAGTAATCACACTGCGAGCAGCTTGGTCTAGGTCTTTAGCTAGAATAGGGGTGCTAGGCCTATCTGAATTTAATGAATCAATAACTGCCTGATAGGCAGCCTTAACAGTTTGTTTAATTTCCAAAAATTGGGAAGATGGTTTTTGACCAAACCAGGTGGTTCGAGTCATGTCTCCATGATAGCCATCAACTGTGGCTCCAAAATCAATCAAGACGGGCATTTCTGGTTTTAAAATTGCGCTGGTGGGTTGATGGTGGGGTAGGGCCGAGTTAGGTCCAAAGGCTACAATGGTAGGGAAGGCGGGTTTTTCTGAGCCAGTTTTTTTGAGCTCAGACTCGATTATTTCTTTCAATTGAATCTCAGTCATACCTTTCTCAAAAGACTGTAGAACAAAGCCCATTACTTGAGAAGTTATTTGAGCAGCTTGTCTAAGATTTTCCATTTCTTGATCATCTTTAATAGTACGCAGCCTCCAGATGTGTTGGCGATCAAAACCAGCAATTTTTAAAAAGGAAAGTTGGGATAAAGCTTCATACTCATCAACGAATAAGCTAGATTTATCAACTAAAAGTTCTTTAAGATTTTTTGTCTGGTTTAATCTTTTTAGAACGGGTGTGATTTGTGACAGGGAACAGCCTTTGGAGGAGTTAATTCCCTGAGGAGATTTATAGGGTGAAAAACTAGCATGAAAAAAGACATTTTCATCTGGAGTGATAAGCAACAAAGATTCTCTTTCTTCTGGAACTAAATGTTCGAAGCCAGTTAAGTAGACAATATCTGTGGGAGTAGAGAGGAGTAGGCCTTGATTTGGAGTTAAGACTTGGCTTAATTTATCAATTCTAGACTTATATTTATTGTCAGTATTACTCATTGTCTTGAAGTATCTCGAGTGAGACCAAAGATCTGATGATAGAAGCATTTTTGCCGTCGTCATCTTCATCACCAATCACAAGCACTTGTTGGTCCTGAATAAACTCACTTCTGAGGGCTGACTTACCATCCTGATCCTGATACTTAGTTTTAGTACTAATATCAAAACTCATCTCTTCATTTTGTCTGGATAATATAGTGATTTCCTTTGAGGATTGTTCAATAATTGTACCCAGGGCAATTAGGTGATTTTTAGGCCGAAGACTAGTCGAAGAAACTAGAATTCTCTTGGGGGAAAAGGTATCATCGATGATTAATCCCATCACCACCAACCAATCATCAACTGCCACATCATCAATGGATATTTCTTGATTTGCTTTAAGTAAGGTTACTTGGTCGTCGAAAGGGATAATTTCAGTGCCCTTACTATTAGTTAGAGTCAGACTTTCTTCGGTGACTCGCTCAACCTGACCGATAAAACCGCGCTTACTTTGAGATAGTTGATCAATTACACCCTTAATCTGCTCACTTTTTTCTTCGACAATGCGTTGAATTCTTTCTTTAAGCTCTTGAGTGGTCTCAGCTGGAGTTGGTGATCCCGATGCGGAAGCATCTTGAGCCTGGGCGGCGCGAGGGATAGCTAGACTCAAAGTCAGTAAAAACAAGCTTATGATAAATTTTTTCATAGTTAATTATTTATTGTACATCCTCTGAGTTAGTTTGGGCTGACTCAGAAGCGGGGGTTTCCTCTATGGTTTCTACTAGAGGCTTAGTGGTGTAGATAACAGTTCTTTCCCTAACTACTGTTTTACCATCTTCATCAATAGCGTGGATTTCAATAATATTACTTCCCAGCTCTAACTCAGCTTCAACAGAGAAGTGACCAGATTCATCAGCATTTGTAATTAGTTCTTCGTCATTGATAAATACCACCACATAGCTATCTACAAGGGTAGTGCCAGTAATAGTAGTGAGAGGATCATTGACAATGGTTTCATCTTCAGGACTATGAATGGTTAAATTACCACCATTTCCATTCTCTGTTTCTGGAGAGGGAGTGACCCCAAGTTCTTCAGTTTCTTTACTCGGCTTTGAGAGAGAGCTTTGAGCAGTATAGACACCGTAAACAATTATTAACCCGAAGAAGAGTCCTACTAAGACAGAGATGATCATTTCTTTTTTCATTTGAGTATCTTATTATACCTTACATATGATTATTACCTATCACGGACACTCTAGTTTTAAATTAAAAGGGAAAGACGGTACAGTGGTAACTGATCCCTTTCATCCCTACATTGGATTTAATTTTCCAAGTGTTAGTGCGGACATTATTACCACCTCTCATGATCACAAGGATCACAATCAAGTTAGCCAAGTTAGTAAAACAGCTCGTAGAGACAAGCCTTTCTTTGTTGATACCCCAGGAGAATATGAGATTGGGGGAGTATCAGTTTTTGGAGTTAAGACTTTCCACGATCAAACTCAAGGTGTTGAGCGAGGTGACAATATAGTCTTTACTATTCTGTTAGATGATATGCGAGTTTGTCATCTGGGTGACCTGGGTCATGAATTAACCCCACAACAAATAGCTAAGATTGGGGCAGTCGATATCTTGCTTTGCCCAGTAGGTGGGATTTTTACCATTGATCCTAAAACTGCAGTGAATGTAATTAGTTCATTAGAACCCAGTATTGTAATTCCTATGCATTATAAAACTCCTGCTCATGATGAGAAAGTTTTTGGAGAGATGTCCACTCTAGAAGAATTTCTAAAAGAATATGGGGTGGAGGTAGAAGCAGAAGAAAAACTTAATATCGATAGATCCCGTCTGCCAGAAGAAACAGAAGTAGTGGTACTGCGTCGTGGATAGGGTATACTGTTAACACGCGAATTTTAAATAATAATAGTCAAACTCTGCCCAAAAGCCTTGCATTTTTTGAGCCTGCTAAAAATTTTTAGCTAGCATTTAAAAATTCAGGGCCCAAAATAAAATGGTTAATAAACGGGTCCCTCCTCATAATATTGATGCTGAAGAATCAGTTTTAGGTTCAGTTTTAATCGATGTTGAAGCCATTATTAAAATAGGCGAGATTATTCGTCCAGAGAGTTTTTACACTCCAGCTCACCAGGCTATTTATCAAGCAATGGAGACCCTGTATGAAAATCGTAGCCCTATTGATGCCGTCACCTTAACCAATCAACTCAAAAAACAAAAACAGCTTAAACAAGCTGGTGGAGCATCTCGGATTGCTGAGCTTTCTAATTTAGTTTCTACGGCTGCCAATGTAGAGCATTACGCCAAGCTGATAGTAGAGGCACATGTTAAGAGACGCATTATTCGTCTTTCGGGAGAATTATCAGAAAAAGCATTTGACCCCAGCGTAGAGACAGGTGAGTTGATGGATATTGCTGAGCAAAAAGTTTTCAAAGTTTCTCAAACTCGATCCGATAAAGCATTTACGCCTCTAAAAGATACTTTAGTAGAAAGCTTCGAGCGTCTAGATGAGCTACAGAGATCAGGTGACGATCTCAGAGGAGTACCCACAGGATTTGTAGATCTAGATAGAGTTTTAGCTGGATTACAGCGCTCCAATCTAATTGTCTTAGCTGCTCGACCTGGTATGGGTAAGACCGCCTTGGCATTGAACATAGCTCAATATGTTGCAGCTAGCGCTGGTAAGAAAGTTGGCTTCTTTTCATTGGAAATGAGTAAAGAAGAACTGGTGGATCGTCTATTAGTTTCTCAAGCGGATATCGATGCTTGGAGACTTAAGACCGGTCGATTAGATCAACAAGATTTCTTAAAACTTTCTGATGCCATGGGAGTTTTAGCTGATGCGCCATTATTTATTGACGATACTCCAGGTATGTCTATTTATGAAATGAGAACCAAAGCTCGAAGGTTGGCCACCGAGCAAAATATAGATTTAATAGTGATGGATTATCTACAGCTAGCTCATGGACAAACACGAGATAATCGTGTCCAGGAGGTGGGGGAGATTTCTCAAGGTTTAAAGAACATTGCTCGTGAGTTAAAAATTCCAGTTTTAGCCTTATCTCAGCTAAATCGTGCGGTTGAGAGTAGAGGTGATAAAGCTCCACAACTATCAGACTTGCGTGAGTCGGGTAGCATTGAGCAGGATAGTGATGTTGTGATGTTTTTATATCGAGAAGATGAAGATATTAGAGAAACAATGAAGCTCAAAATCGCAAAGCATCGTAATGGAGCATTAGCTACCATAGATCTCTTCTTTAGAGGCGACAGAATTAAATTTTTTGATTCTGAGTCTAAATCTACTTCTTAAGTTGGAACTTGGCCAAAAAGTAAATACAATAATCCCGTTGAAAGAAAAATAAACATTAGGAAAAATCCTAAGGTAGACTTAAGACTTTTAAAAGCTTTTTCTGGATGAGGGGAGTCAGTTTTGATGATGATAATCAAAGCTACTGAGAACCAAACTACAGTTTTAATTACCAGCCACCAAATATTACTGACATCAAAAGCTGATTGAACGATAACCTGGACAGGTGGCATATTTGTATGATTATGATGCCTGATTTAGGATATAATATCAAGCATCAGCCACGGTGGCGGAACCGGTAGACGCGTAGGTCTCAAAAACCTATGGGGGCAACCTCGTGAGAGTTCGATTCTCTCCCGTGGCACTTTTATCTCAGTAGCCAAATGAGAACAACAGTTATCAATTGAGGTGTTAATCCTAATACTTTATTTGGGATTGAGTTATGAAACCAGCCATGAAATTTATTGAGGGGTTTTAAGAAAAAAGGTTCCCATTTTAAGAAATTACGCGGAGCTTCTAAAAAGTCTGGAATCAAACCAGCAAAAGCTCCGATCCAAATATGATGCTGGATATCAGCCTTTCCACTTTGCCAAAAGAAATAAACTGCTGTGATACTCATGGCTAAATCAACTATCTCTAATAAAAAGGCGGTTGATATCTTGCGATCGCCATTACTTAATCCTGTACCCACATCCCAGTGGGGGATCCAGTCTTCAAAGTAGTGAAAGACTAAAGTTAGGGGGATATATAGTGCAGGATGAGGCAACTTACTAGCAATAAAAGCTCCAGTTAAAGTGTGAGATATCGATAACATAGGAGTATAGTATACAATAAAGAACATGTATCCAACGCTAATCAATCTCGGGTCAGTAGCCATCAGCACCAGTAGCTTTTTCACCTTATTGGCTTTTTTAACCACTGCTTTTGTATATTGGCGAAAGACACGAGAAGAGCATTATCATCAAGATCAAGCCTTTGATGCATTTTTACTTGCCAGTGTTGTTGGTTTATTAGCGGGTAGGTTCGGTTTCATCTTATTTAATTTTGGTGAGCTGGGAAAGAATCTTTGGAATTGGTTTGATGTGATCAATCATCCTGGAAGTCTAGACTTATTTAGCTTATTGGGGGCTTCATTATATCTCTATCGTTATGCTGGTAAACAAAAATGGGATCAATTTGAGGTGCTTGATTTTTGGTTTTTGGCCATTTCAGCTGGGATGGTGTTAAAGCAGTTGGGTAGTTTTTTCGCTGGGACTGGATTTGGTTATGAGACTCAACTCCCATGGGGGATAATTTTCCCGGGGGTTTTTGCCAAGTATCACCCAACTCAGATATACGCAGCCTTGTTCTTCTTAGGTCTTTATACCTATCTATCTTGGGCCGAGTACCACTATCGAAACTTTTCATGGTATCGAGCTGGTAAGAAAACTGCTCAAACTGGGTTTCTAACTTGCATATTCTTGATAGCAATGGGGTTGTTTATGTTGTTGATGCAACTAGTGAAGCCAGCCCAACTGGAGATTGGTCAGCTAAGATTGGACTATGTAGTTTATGGAGTTATGACCTTATTCGGTGGAGTGATGATGTACATAAAATCGGGTCGATTAATAACTCTTAGAGGTAAGAAAAATTAAAATGTTTTGGTTAGTCTTTTTAGCAGCTCTAACAATTGATCAATTTACAAAGCTGATAGCTCCAATGTATTTTGAGTTGGTCCCCAATCATGGCATATCTTTTGGTTGGTTAAGTCAATTACCAACTCAAGTAGTAACCATGGGTTTAGTTTTTATTGCCGTATGGATTGCTTATGGTCTGCGCAGAGAGTGGCAACGAAATCAGCTAGTCGCAGGATTGTTTTGGGCTGGAGCAATATCAAACTTATTAGATAGAATCTTATTTGGTGGGGTTAGTGATTGGATCACACTTCCCTATGTTGAGATTAAAAATAACTTAGCTGACTTTTATCTCTTAATAGCTTTGCTACTATTATTTATTAAAGAACTCAGAGCTCGTTATGAACATTGAAGTTATTTTTGAAGATCAAGATATTTTAGTTATCAATAAACCAGCTGGATTGGTGGTTAACCAAGCTGATTCAGTTAAGGAGTCTTCTTTACAAGATTGGCTAGAGAAAAAGCTGGGAGGAAAAACTTTTAAAGATTGGGAGGGTTTAGTTCCAGATGATTTTAATGGAGAATTTGGAACACCAGAGGAGATTTTTAAGCAGCGATTGGGGATGGTACATCGTTTGGATAAGGATACTAGTGGGGTGATAATCACAGCTAAAAACCCCGGGTCCTTAGTTAATATATTGGCTCAATTTCAGCAACGTCAGGTAAGCAAAAAATATACCTGTTTGTCTCATGGCAAGTTTCGGGTTCCAAGAGCAACTATTAATGCTCCTCTAGGTAGAATGAGCGCCGATAGGCAGAAATTTGCAGTGGTATCTGATGGTCGACCAGCTGTTACTGATTATGAAGTAGTAGGATACTATCCTGATTTTAATGATCTTGGAATAGAAAAATTAAAAAAATTTAAAAAGAAAATTTCTGTTTATCAGGGTTTTTCATTAGTTAATTGTTGGCCTAAAACTGGTCGAACCCATCAAATTAGAGTTCACTTAAAACATTGGAAGCACCCCTTGGTGGGAGATAATAAGTATGTGGGTAAGAAACGAACCAAGCTAGATGCTATTTGGTGCTCCAGGCAGTTCCTACATGCTGCAGAGATTGAGTTCACTCATCCGCGAAGTGGAGAAAAAGTAAGTTTTTCAGCTGAGTTAGCTGTAGATCTAAAAGAGGTATTAAAATTATTGGAATCAGATGATTGAATTTCACCCCTTAACTTGGCAACAATTTCACCAAGACGTATTTGAACTATCAAAAAAAGTAGAAGCAAGCGGACAGAATTTTGATCGTATTATCTGCATTGATCGGGGTGGGGCAATGGTGGCTAGATTTTTGTCTGACTTTTTAGGTTTAAAGATATCTAGTTTTGTGATGGTAGCTTACAAAGAAGTGGGTAAGCTCAGCTATCCTCAAATTATGGAGGAGTTAAAAACTGATATTAATGACGAAAGGGTTTTATTAGTCGATGAAATCATTGATAGTGGGAGTTCTTTTGAAGTAGCGCTAGAGTATTTGCAAAAACTTCAGCCTCAAAAAATTATGACCTTAGCACCATATATAAAACCAATTAGTAGGTTCAAACCAGATTTTTGGCAAGTAGAAACTTCTAAGTGGGTGGTGTTTCCCTACGAAGTGCGAGAAACAATAAAAGACGTAGCAAAAATTTTAGGAGAGCAGGGAAAAACAGAAATAGAGATTGAAAAACAGATAAAAGAGTTTGGCTTTAGTGATGAACAACTGAGTTATTTTTTTAAAGTTGAATAAAACTTTTCTCGTTTCTTTATTAAATCTTGAGCAATACTTTTGGCTTCCTGATGCATAAATTGTGGGAGGCGCTTCTTATTAATGCTGTTTTTCATGAGTCGCTCGCTGTCTTCTTTTGAGAGAGTAGGGTTAACGCGCTCTGTATCTATCATACCTAACGCATCACACTCCATGAGTAATAACTCGTCTTCGTCTTGGAGTTGATCAACATAGTCGTGGATAGAGATCAGGTGAGTTAGGCGTAAAATCTCAGCTTCAGTAAAGTAACTAGAAAGACGTTGATAAACTAGACGCTCAATCATCTCAACCCCCTTTTTCATATGAAGATCTTTTTGAGAGAGAGCCTGATCAATAGTGATGGGTTTTTTTTGTTCGAATAGGTTTGCATACCCCCAGTCATGAGCGTAGGCAGCGGTGATTAGAACTTTTGAATTGAGCTCTGGTTTATTGATTTTTTTTAATAAATACTTCATCCAATACACTACTGCCTCCGTGTGAGGCTTGTCCCAGTGGGGCCGGCCTTTATTTGCCAAATCTTTGAGAATAACCTGGCGTAGAATACGTTCAATGTAAGGATGAATGAGTTGGGACTTTTTCATTACTAGTAGTATACTGGATGAATGATCAAAGCGGCCTTTATCTTCCAGCTGTCTTTTTCCACTAACTGCTAGCACTACAGTTAATTTTCTTTTACACTTTATTATAGTTTTTATGAAAGGTTTATTTTTATGGCAGACGTAATTAATCAGTATATAGATCAAGAGGAGCAGCGCCAAACAGAGCTAATAGGCCTGATTCCTTCTGAGAATCATATCTCACCAGAGGTTTCTGAGGTCTTATCTTCAACATTAAATAGTAAGTATTCAGAGGGGTATCCCGGACGACGCTATTACGAAGGCAATCAATTTGCGGATAAAATTGAGAATGAAGCTTGTGATCGAATTAAGGAGCTATTTGAAGTGCCCTATGTAAATGTGCAGCCATATTCGGGTTCACCTGCCAATAGCGCTATTCAATTTGCTTTGCTAGAGCCAGGAGACACCATCATGGGCCTAGCGCTTTCTAGTGGGGGACACTTAACTCATGGTCATCCTAAAGTAACTTTTTCTGGTAAGTATTACAACTCGGTTCAGTATGGTTTAACCCCAGAGGCACGGATAGATTTTGAGGAGCTAAGAGCATTGGCTCAAAAACACCAACCTAAGCTAATCATTGCTGGCACCACTGCCTATCCTTTTATCTTGGAGTTTGATAAGTTTCGTGAAATAGCTGATGAGGTGGGAGCTTGGTTGCTAGCTGATATTTCCCACATTACTGGTCTAGTAGTGGCCGGAGAGCATCCTTCTCCAGTCCCACATGTGGATGTAATTATGTCAACGACCCACAAGACTTTCCGTGGTCCTCGTGGAGCCATGATCATGGTGACAGAGAAAGGATTAGCCAGAGATGAGAAGCTGGGCAGTAAGATTGATGCAGCTATTATTCCTGGCTTACAAGGAGGTCCTCATAATGCCACCACCGCGGGGATTGCAATTGCTGCTGCAGAAGCCATGAAGCCAGAATTTAAATCTTACGGGCAGCAAGTGATGAAGAATGCTCAAGTTTTAGCCCAAGCTCTTCAGGATGAGGGTTTAAAATTAGTTGGTAATGGGACAGAAAATCACTTAATGTTAATTGATTTAACTCCCCATGGATTTGGACTAGGTACACAGGTAGCCTATGCGATGGATGTGGCTGGTATGTATGCCAATCGCAACAGCATTCCTCACGAGCCATGTTCACCCTTTTATCCATCTGGGATCAGGTTAGGTACACCCTTGGTTACTACCCGGGGGATGAAAGAAGCCGAAATGAAACAAATTGCAGAGTGGATTACTCAGGTAGTGGAAGTGGTGAAACAGTATGAATTACCTGAAGAACGAAAAGAACGTAATTCTTTTATTAAAGAGTTTAGTGGTCAAATAAGAGAAGATAAAACCTTATTAAAAATTAGAGAAGAGGTGGTAGGAATGACTAGTAAGTTTCCACTTTTTCAGTGGTAGGGGAGAATGATGAAACACATTGGCGCTCATGTTTCCGCGGCTGGCGGGATAGAAAATACCCCGAAGAGAGCGGCTGACATTGGATGTAATTCTATTCAGTTGTTTTCGGGCAGTCCTCGGGTTTGGAGAAAACCAGATTTGACTAGTCATAACACTGACAAATTTTTTTCAGAAATGAAAAAAAATGGCATTTTATCCGTCTTTACTCATGCAATATATCTGGTTAATCTTGCCTCAGATAAACCAGAGCTAATTGAAAAATCCCTAACTACCCTGAAGTACGATATGGGCTTTGACGCCTTAGTGAAAGGTTCGGGAGTAATTGTTCACCTAGGTAGTCATCAGGGTCGAGGCTGGGGCGCAGTTCGAGATCAAGTATCTGCCCATATAAAAGACATCATTTCTGCTAGCCCCAAAGAGGCGACTTTTTTGATAGAAAACTCTGCAGGTCAGAAGGGAAAGTTGTGTAGTGATCTCAGCGAGATCAGATGGCTACTAGATGAAGTAGATTCTCAGCAGCTTGGATGGTGTTTTGACACTTGCCATGGTTTTACAGCTGGTTATTCTTTAAATAGTTCAACTGCAGACACTATTACTGAGCTAGAATTGTGGCCCACTTTAAAGTGTATTCATGTCAATGATAGTAGAGATGATTTTGGCGCTGGCAGAGATCGTCATGCAAATCTTGGCGAGGGAAACATTCCTCTGGTAGATTTAAAATTCTTCCTCAATCATCCTCAAGTAAAGTCAATTCCCTTGTTATTAGAAGTGCCTGGCACTGACAAAAAAGGACCTGATGCTCCTAATGTAGAAAAGCTGAAAGAATTACTCGAGGAATAAATAGGTTTCTCGGTTACAATATAGCCCATGATTGTTTTCAACGGTGATCAACTAGCTTTAGAAAAAGAACAAGATCTTAAAAAAGAAGTGGCTGCTTTACGTGATCAGGGGATCAAGCTTAAGATAGCGGCAATCTTATTTAAAGAAGATGCTGGCAGTCAGCTTTATACTCAGCTCAAGAGTGAGGTAGCTAAGAGAGTTGGAATTGACTATGAAGTTCATACTTTCTCTATGACGGAGGGTACCGACGGAGTTGAGAAAAAAATTAAGCAACTAAATCAAGATGAGACGGTGACAGGGATTATTATCCAAAAACCGTGGCGAAATACTTGGGTTAAAGTTAAAGGAATTAGTCAAGATAAGGGTACAAAGGCTGTACGAAAAGCTTTTAATAGTTGGTGGGAATTTCTAACCTCTCAAATTGATCTCACTAAAGACGTTGATGGATTGCACCCTAATACCATGGATGCAATTAAGGTTAACAGCTGGCAGCAAGAGAAAAAAGTTTTACCAGCTACAGCTCAAGCAGTGATGACCATCCTCAATCAAGCTTTCGCCCAATTGAATATTGACTCAACTCAACAATCTCAGCTCAACATCTTAATGTTGGGTAGATCTGACATTGTGGGGCAACCAGTTTTTTATGAACTAAAAAATCTAGGTTTTCAAGTGAGGATGTTGACTCGAGATGATGTTGATCAGCGCCTGGCTTCAAAAAAGAAGTTTTTTGACGCAGATGTCATCATCAGTGCTACGGGAGCAAGGCATTTAGTTGATGGGAGAATGGTCAAAGAGGGAGTGATAATGATTGATGTTGGTGAGCCTAGGCCAGATTTAGACTTTGAATCTATGCAGAATAAGGCCGCTTTTATTACTCCAGTCCCAGGTGGGGTAGGACCGATGACGGTGGTGAGTTTACTCAAGAACTGTGTTACAATTGCGGCTCAGTAAAAATTAAGGTATTAGTTTATTAAATAGTCCTGACTATTAAGCTAAAACCAATCTCAATAGATTGAGATAAATAAGGACAAGTATGATTAATGTTTCAAAACTAGAAAATGTTGCCCCTGAATACGATCTGCGGGATCTGTTGGAAGCTGGCTGTCACTTTGGCCATGATGCTAGTAAATGGCATCCTAAGATGGCAGAGTGGATTTACACTCAGCAAGATGGAATCCATATCTTTGATTTAGAAAAAACTGCTTCTCAATTAGCTTTAGCTTACAATTATTTTTACCATTTGGGCAAAGAGGGTAAGGAAGTTATTTTTGTAGGCACCAAGCGTCAGGCTCGAGAAACTGTGAAAGAAAAAGCTCAGGAATCAGAAGCTCACTGGATTGTTTCTCGTTGGTTGGGTGGACTTTTGACTAACTGGCAACAAGTTGGCAAATCACTACGAAAAATGATTGAGATAGAAGAGGGGTTAGAGGGTGACAAATACAAAATGTACACTAAGTTTGAGCAGACTCAATTAGAAAAAGAAGCTGGTCGTTATGCAAGATTCTTTGATGGCCTACGCAAACTAAAAGGTATTCCAGATGCAGTTTTTGTGATTGACCCTAAGAAAGAAAAGATTGCCCTTAAAGAGGCAGAGGTAGTGGGTATTCCAGTTGTGGGTTTAGTTGATACTAACACCAACCCTCAATCAGTCGACATAGTAATTCCAGCTAATGATGATGGTAGAACTAGCATTGAGTTTGTTGTTGATCAATTAACTCAAGCCTATGCTAAGGGTAAGGCCACTAGAACTGGGACCAAAAAAATCGATCAGAAAAAGATTAAGAAAGGATAATATGGCTAATATTACTGCCGCAGACGTTAAAAAACTTCGCCAAGAAACAGGTGCGGGAATGATGGATTGCAAAAAAGCCTTAGAAGCAACTAATGGAGACTTTTCTAAAGCTCAAGAAATCTTGCGGGAAAAAAGTTTAATTAAAGCTGATAAAAAAGCTGATAGAGAAACCAAAGAAGGCTATATTGCTAGTTATGTTCATAACAACAACAAGACCGCAGCTTTGGTAGAGATTCTTTGTGAGACTGATTTTGTGGCCCGCAATGAAGATCTCCAGAAAATGGGCAACAATGTAGCAATGCAGGTAGTGGCCATGAATCCAGAAAACGTAACTGAGCTACTGTCTCAAGACTATATTAGAGACTCTAAGATTACTGTTGAAGAGTTGGTAAAGCAAACAAGCGGACTTTTGGGTGAGAAATTAGTGGTCAATAGATTTACACGCTACGAAATCGGTTTAAAATAGACAAATGTCAAAGTTTAGTTTTAAGTTGGAAAAGACTTTAGGAAAAGCTAGAGCTGGTGAGTTTGTGACTGCACACGGGACGGTTAAAACTCCAATATTCATGCCAGTTGGCACTAAAGCTAGTCTCAAGGCTTTAGATAGCTTAGATGTCAAAAATACCCAAGCACAAATAATTTTAGGCAATACTTATCATTTGTATTTGCGTCCAGGAGAAGAGCTAATTGACGATCAAGGAGGTCTGCATAAGTTTATGAATTGGTCTGGACCAATCTTGACAGATTCGGGTGGTTTTCAGGTTTTTTCCCTCGGTGAAAACACAGCTATCAAGAATGAAGGAGTTGAGTTTAAATCTCATCTTGACGGTTCGAAACATTTTTTTACTCCAGAAACTTCAATTGAGATTCAGCGCCAGCTAGGTGCAGACATCATTATGGCTTTTGACGAATGCACTCCTGACAAAGCAAATCAAAACTATGCTCAAGAAGCCTTGGGCCGTACCCATCGTTGGGCAAAACAATCATTAGATTATTGGGAAAAGAAAAAAAGAATCAGCTCTCAAGGGCACTATCAAGCTTTATTTGGGATTGTTCAGGGCGGAATGCATCGGGAATTGAGAGAGCAAAGCACTCGGTTTATGGTTAATTTAGATTTTGATGGGATTGCAGTCGGTGGTGAAACTGTGGGATATAACATGAATGGCACTCAGCAGGTGATGGAGTGGGTTGAATCCCTATTACCAGCTAATAAGCCACGATATGCGATGGGTCTGGGACGCGATCCACAAGATGTAATAGATGCAGTCAACATGGGCTTTGATATGTTTGATTGCGTGGGTCCAACGCGTTTGGCTAGAAATGGAGCTTTATATAATGGTCGTCTTGAGCAGGGGAAAGATGGCTTTAAATTTATTTCTCAGTTTAAGAGTGGTCGTCTTAATATTGGACGGGTTAATTTTAAAACTGATGATGAGGTGATTATGAAAGGCTGCGATTGTTACACTTGTAAGTCTGGATATACTCGAGCCTATCTCAGTCATCTCTATCGATCTGCTGAGTTGAGTTACTATCGTTTGGCCAGCATTCATAATGTTAGATTCATGATCAGGCTGACCGAAGAGATGAGAGCCGGTATACTTAACTCGTGACTAGAAAACGATCTGCCCGCCAATCTAAACAGCCAAAGGTTAAGGCCAATCCCAATTTAATTTTAAGAATTATAAAGAATTCTCTAATTACTTTATTCGTCTTAATTGGATTAATAGCGATATTATTGGGTTCAATTTGGATAGCTGGACCCCACTTATTTGCTTTAGACAATCATAAAAATATTTTGTTCGCTTCTTCAAAAATAGACTCTCCAGAAAGTAATATTTACTTAGCATACTTTTTTCCACCTACTAAAGAAATTACTATATCACTTATTAAGTCAGATCAAATTTCGGTTTTGGGTGGCTATGGAGATTATGAATTAGAGAGAGTATATCCGCTTTTAAATTTAGAACGAAAAAAAGATGATTTTCAGTTAGCAGCTATGAGTTGGGGGACGAGAACTTTAATTGATAGTATTTTGGATATTAAACCAACTGCTCAAATAATTAATAAAAAACAGCTTCAACGTCAACTGTGGACTGCATCTCTTAATCACCTTACAAATCCTCGAGAATCTATCGAGCTACTTAAAGCTTTTTTCTTTACTAGATCAGTGCCGGTTGAACAGATTTATTTCAGTGATCAATCTATTTCAGTTAATGAATTGAATATCTTAGACAATGTAGTGCTTTATGAAGATTGTCTGGTAGCTGTGGTTAATACCTCTGAAAAAATTGGTTTAGCTTCCAAAATGTCAGATATTCTAGAGAAAAACGGAGCTATGGTAGTCAGAGTAACTGATCAAAATAGTCCCTATCAGCTTTCCACATTTTCTTTCTCTTCAAACCATGGTTCTTGTCAGGCGTTATCTAAGAGATTGGGAGTATTGTTTCCTGGAAAAGTAATTCAACAAAATCACAGTCAACTTCAACAAGAATATCGAGCTGATCTAGTTATTTTTATTGGGAAAGATTTAGCTGATTTAATCTGAATAATCTTCTGGAACACTAACATCATCTAGGGTTTTTTCTGAGTCAGTATCGGTGTGAACCATCTCTACAGGAATGTCTTTTTCCAACATTGATTCATCAACCTCGTTGATAGTAGTGGTGACATTAATTTGGTTATTAGAAAAAGAGGCAGTGTTTCGGTTGGTGGTGGAGCGCTCAACTTCCCTAATATGAACAACACACTGAATCCCATCACAAGATCTAATACGACAAGAATATTGATTTCCAGATTTAATTAATTTTGCTAGTCGAAACGATAGATCTTCGGGTAAAGAACCAATGTAGATTTTATCAGCACAAACCGAGATATAGCGATTCTTGGGATGCAATAAACATTCTTGGCCGATAGAAACTTTTTTTAAGACATTCTTATCAGCTAGGCGGTAAAGCTCCACAGATTTAGTTTTACCAGGCTCTTCAATAAAAGACTCATTGGAGAAAGCGGGTAGAGAAGTGTTTTGTTTATCTTTAATTCGCTGGAGATGTTTTTGAGCCAACTTATTGGATCGATCTAGATCTAAAACTTGTTTGAAAGTCTGTTGAGCTTTTCTAGGTTTTTTGAGCTGAAGATAGGTTGCACCAAGACGATTTAAAGTGTTTACATCCAGAGGTTTAAGCTCGAGTAATTCTTGGTTAGCTTGGAAAGCTTTTTCCCAATCTTGACTTTTAGCAGCGCTAATAGCTTGTTGTTGAAGTTTAAGGACTTGACTCATGTTTTTAATTTGTAACGACGAAGAATACCGTGGCAGACCCTGATTGTCAACTGACAACAAAAATTTTACAATCTGGATGACGAAAGGAAACCTTATTTATGTCAGGACACAGCAAGTGGAACAATATTAAGAATCGCAAGGGCGCTCAAGACAAAAGGAGGGGCAAGTTATTTGGACAGCTGTCTCGTCAAATTCGAGCCGCTGTAAAGGAGGGTAAGTCAGGTGATCCCAATCAAAATCCATCTTTAAGAACTATTCTTGAGAAAACTAGAGAAGCTAATATGCCTAAGGAGAATATCACTCGTGCAATTGATAAAGGCCTGGGTAAAGGTAGCGCTGGTTTGGTACAGGAAATAGTTTATGAGGGCTTTGGCCCTGGAGGCATAGGAATGCTGGTTACTGCCGTAACCGACAACGTTAACCGCATGAGCTCTGAGTTAAAAAATGCTTTGTCTAAGGCAGGGGGAAGCATGGGAGCTCCGGGAAGCGTAATGTATATGTTTAGCCGAGCTGAAAGCGGAGAAGAGGGCTATGTGTGTGTAACCCCAATCCCAGTTGAAGACGAAAATATCCAAAAACAACTTCAAGACTTAATGGATACTCTTCTCGAGATTGAAGACATTGAGGAGGTCTTTTGTGCTGGAGTGTGGGGAGGCAAGGAATAGAGTACAATACTTCTACTTATGCGACGTCGTGAAAAGTTTGTAATTGCTTCAGCTTTGTTAAGTTTTGGCCTACTGGGAGTTCAGTATGTTTCCCTGGAAGCTAGGTATTGGGCAGTGGGTTTATTTTTAATAATTTCATATCTAGTATCATCTTGGGCCCTGTCTGATGACTTAGAATCTCATGAGTGGCTAACGGTTGTTCCCTTTCCAGCTCTATATGCGTTTTCTGTAAGCTTATTCTATTTCCTACTCCCAGAGGGAATTGCTAGTCAATTTATTCTCTTAGCTGTGTTTGGAATTGGTATGTACGCTTTGTTTCTAACCTCTAATATCTATTCAGTGGCTAAGGGTAGAACAATTCAACTACTACACGCGGCTCATGCAATTGGATTACTGTTTACCCTTATGACTTCCTTATTGTTTACCAATACCATTTTTGGTCTTAAGTTGCCCTTTTATTTGAACGGCTTATTCTCAGGGTTGGTTCATTTTCCGTTGATTCTGATGTCACTGTGGTCAGTCAAGCTAGAAAACTATATTAGTGGTGAAATATTGGCATTAAGCGGGGCTCTGACTTTATTTTTAATTGAGTTAACTATGATTTTATCCCTATATCCATTTTCTGTCTGGAATGTAGCTTTATTTGTGATGGCTTTTATCTATGTCAGCCTGGGTTTTCTACACAGTTTCCTCAAAGAACGTTTGTTTGAAAGCACACTCCAAGAATATAGCTTGGTGGCTGTCTTTGTAGCGATCATGTTTGTGATTCTTTTCCCCTATAAATAGCTTTAGATAAATAATATCTATATCAAACCACTGCAATAATTATGCGATAAAAGTGGAGTAGAGCAAGGTAGTAATTTTAGTTATAGAGGTTTCTACCAGGCTAAAAACTTAAAAATTATATAGTTAAATGTGGGGTGATTTTTAGGTTAAATTAAACTATTTTTGATTTCAAAAGTAAAAAAACGGATCAAACAAAATGGGGAAGAGCTGACTAAAAATATCAACTGACCAGAGGAGAGGGTAGTAGATGATATAGTTTGATATCGTTGTGAAAAATGTGGAAAACTTAAATATTATAGGACATTTCAAATAAATGATTCAGTTTGATATGTCAAACGCACACCATTGCTGATTAATTGGAAGTAAAACTAAACATCAGATTCCAGGGAGGCCCCTCTGGTAAGGGTGAGTATCCACCAGGCTTATCTGGTACCAGGCTTATCTGGGGAGTAAAAGGATGCCGGAATTATGTAAAAACCCGAATGTCGTTTACCAGGCTAGCCTGGAGACAAGTTTGATGCTCAAGATTCCAGTTAAGGCCTAAAGAGAGGCATGTTTTCATCAAGATAGAAGCGTTTTGAGGTGTTTAGGTGTGTTGTGGTGAGTGGGGTGAGGTCCTGGCCCCTCTCTTTTTGGATAAGTATCTAAATATCTAGATAATGTACTATGTCGCACAATATAACTTTTGCGACGTGGGGTTGAGATCACCCAGGGAGGCTGTTTTAACCCTCTTTTATGCCCCAGACCTCAATATCTCGCGATTTAAAAACTTATTTATCTACATATATTTTATGACTCTGCTCTGTCAATTGATTTAATCCTTACTTTTTAAGTTCAAAAGACCCCTCTTTTTATGCTTAGCTGTTCTCCATTGCTATTTTAATTAATTTTGGCAGTTTGGTGAGGTAATTAGGGGTATAAGATATCATCTCCTTGGGTAAAAAGCCGTTTTTGAGGCATTAGACCGGCTTATATCTGGAAGATGAGTAGTTGTTTAGTCTGGTACATGGCTTTTTATTAAATGTTTTGGGCATTAATTGAGTTCAATTGAATGGACAGCATCACAAGGCTCTATTTTTTAGTTTTGTCTACTTATCAAATTCTTACTTCCCGATTTAATTGCTGTTTGTTTTTTTACCAAAGCAGCTTGTCTATATTTTTTTTGAATGAAAATTAGTGAATTTTGTAGTCAATTTTGAGTTTTAAACCGAATTTAGTTACTACGCAGAGTAGTAACTTATGGAGCAATGGGTCACGTTGGAAAAAACATAGAGAAGATAGTTGTTTTTATGTTCAAGATGCCACCAACATCCTCTTTTTTAAGATTTATTGTTTCTATATTATCAATTTATATCAAAGTATATCAATAATTTTAGATTGATATGAAGGGGCTATTTTTAATAAGTTGCAGTTAGCAAATACTTGAGTAGCTTGCTAATGTCTGATAGTATTTAGACGTGAGTACCTCCACCCTACCCGACGAATCTATTGTTAATTTCTTAGAACATCTTGAGGTTGAAAGAAACCTGAGTCCTTTAACTGTTAGAAATTATGCTCATTACCTTAATAGGTTTGCGCAGTGGTTTAAAAATCATGGTCAAAAAGACATCAAGGAACTAGATCAAGAGATCTTGAGGAAGTACCGAGTGTATCTAAATAGATACACCGATGAGCATGGCGACCCCCTGAGTAGGAAGACTCAGTCCTATCATGTTATTGCACTTCGTTCTTGGCTAAAATGGCTAATTAAAAATGATGCCAAGGTGCTCCAACCAGAGAAAGTAGATCTACCCAAGGCAGAATCACAGCACATGCAGTTCTTATCTATAGACCAGATGGAGAGATTGCTTAATAAACCTAACCCCAGCAAACCAAGTGGATTGAGAGATAAGGCTATTTTAGAGGTTTTGTTCTCGACTGGGTTGAGGGTTAGCGAGTTAGTATCCCTCAACAGAGACCAGGTAGACATAAATCGTCGCGAATTTGGAGTAATCGGTAAGGGTAGACGTCCTCGGGTAGTATTTTTAAGCGATCGAGCGGCTACATGGCTTGAAAGATGGCTTAATAGTCGTGAAGATGACTGGAGACCAGTCTTTATTCGTTTCTCTGGGAGCAAACCAGAGTCTTTTGAAGATGGTGAGGAGATGAGACTGACAACTAGGAGTGTGCAGCGGATTGTAGATAAGTACGCTCGCCAGGCAAAGCTACCAATTAAGATTAGCCCCCATGGTATCAGACATTCATTCGCTACAGACTTATTATCTAATGGAGCTGGCCTTCGAGATGTTCAAGAAATGCTAGGTCATAAAAACATTGCTACAACCCAGATTTATACTCATGTTACCCGTCCCAAATTGAGAAAAATGCATCGCGAATATCACTCCGATCTATAGTTTAAGACAAAGTAAGTGGATTTTTTGCTATCGGCCACTGGCAGTCATTTAGTTGCTCTGCTAATAGGGGTATCTAAAAATAAAGATTGATAGATGGGTCTTTATTGCCTAGTATACTGAAGACATCCTCTCTACTCTGGAATAGGGAAGGATTGAGCTGAATAAAAAATATTAAAATTTATTTAGATAAAATAACATAGTTGATTGATATTTATCTATTAATTAACAATAAAACATATTTAGATAACCATTGATATACTAACTAATACAAAATGACGATTTTGATATAAAAGAAGAGGTCGTTTTTCTCCACTCTACTGTAAAATTTTAATCCATGCTAAAATACAAACTCATTTAACTTAGGGCCTGTGGCGCAGTTGGCTAGCGCGCCTGTATGGCATACAGGAGGTCAGGGGTTCGAATCCCCTCAGGTCCACCCTATTTTTATTCTTCAATCTCTTCTGTTAAGGTAACGGCTACAACTCGATCACCCTTTTTGAGTCTCATGAGGATGACTCCTTGAGTAGGTCTGGTCAGCGTAGGAATAGATTTCTTAGTAATTGGCATTTTAATGGTTTGTCCTTGGTTAGTGCTAATAACTAACTTCTTATGAGTGGGGCTAATTAACCTAACTGAAGCTATTTTACCTGTTTTTTTGGTCACATCAGCAACTTTTACTCCCATACCAGATCGTTTTTGAACTGGGTAAGCACTAAGTTTAGTGCGTTTCCCCAAACCGTTTTCAGTTACAACCAAAAGTTGCCTATCTACAGTTTTATTATCAACCACTTCTTTTTCATCCAAGAAGACTTCCATGCCAATGACATAGTCATCTTTTTTCAGTGTAATACCCTTCACACCCTTAGTGTCGCGATTAGAATTTTTTACTTCTTTTTCTAAGAAGCGAATAGACTTACCAAACTTTGTTGTAAGCAGGATGTGGTCTTGGCCAGTGGCTAGTTGGCCTCGAACAACCTGATCGTCTTTATTCAGAGTAATGGCAATGATTCCAGATTGACGAATATTTTCATAGAGTGCTACTGAGCTTTTTTTAACTAAGCCGTTTTTAGTGGCGAGTGTAATAAATTTATCTCTATCTCTTTTTAAATCTACAACCAGAATAGACTGGACATTCTCATCAGGCTTGAGATTAATTAAGTTAACCATAGCAGTGCCTTTGGCTTGACGGCTTGACTCAGGAATCTGGAATGACTTAAGCTCAAAAACTCGTCCTTGGTTGGTAAACATGAGTAAATTATCGTGAGTTTCAGTGAAGACAATAGATTTCACCATGTCCTCATCTTTCATATTTAACCCTTTAGCACCCTTACCACCCCTAGATTGAGATCGCAATGAAGTAGGACTCATGCGCTTAATGTAACCAGATTCTGTCAAGGTAATTACTGCCGCTTCGTTGGCCACCAGGTCTTCTTCATTAAACTCACCAACCTTACCCTTGACCAATTTAGTGCGGCGCTCATCACCGTAGTCAACGATAAGCTGTTCCGTTTCATCAATGATAACTTTCAAGATTCTCTTAGGGTCACTTAGTAATGATAGGAGTTTGGTGATACTTTTCTTAATTTGTTGATATTCATCTTCAATTTTTTGCCTCTCTAGGGCAGCCAGGCGTTTAAGCTGCATATCTAGGATAGCTAGTGATTGAATCTCAGTTAAACCAAACTTACTCATCAAAGATTCTTTAGCAGCTTCTGTATTTGCAGACTCACGAATAGTTTTGATAACTTCATCTAGATTCTTGAGGGCAATTAATAGACCCTCCAAGATATGAGCTCTGTCTCTAGCTTCGGATAAATCATATTGGCTGCGTCTGACAATTACTAACTGGCGATGAATTACATACTCTCTTAAGATCTGCTTAACATTCATCAGTTGAGGGGTGCCATTACTAGAGAGGGCCACCATGTTAACTGGGAAGCTAGTTTGGAGCTGAGAGTATTTGAAGAGTTTATTTAAAACTACTTTGGGCCGAGAGTTTTTCTTGAGATCAATAGTGACTTGCATCCCAGTTCTGTCTGAATCATCGTTAAGATCGCGAATTCCCTCAATCTTTCCCATCTTAACTAGATCGGCAATCTTCATCAGGAGTCTGGCTTTATTAACCTGGTATGGAAGCTCAGTAACGATAATTTGGTAATGACCAGGTTTCTTCTTACTCTCTTCAATACTGGCTTTGGCGCGGATGACCACCTTACCTTTACCAGTTTGATAGGCTTCTTTAATGCTATTGAAGTCATAGATAATTCCGCCTGTGGGGAAATCTGGTCCCTGAATAAACTCCATAATTTCATCAAAAGTGATTTCAGTTTGGAACTCACCGGCAAGTTTGTGTGAATCCTCTCGTAAATAGGTATCAATTAGCTGTGAACTAGTAATTTCATCTGATTTAGCCTTGATTTGTTTTTCAATTTTAGCCTTGGCATCAGCGATGCGAGTTTTGGTTTCTTCCTCTACAGTTGATTGGCCACTATTAATCATGGCCACAATTGTTTTGCAGACCTCAATTAGATTATTGGGTGGAATCTTAGTTGCCATACCAACTGCGATTCCCTCTGCTCCCATCAGCAATAGGTTTGGTAGTTTAGATGGCAATACGTGTGGTTCCTGGAGAGAGCCATCAAAATTATCTAAGAATTTAACTGTGCCTTTGTTCAAATCTTGAAGTAATTCTTGAGAAATCTTAGCCATTCTAGCCTCGGTGTAACGCATAGCAGCTGGACTATCACCGTCGACAGAACCAAAGTTTCCCTGTCCATCAATTAAGGGATAACGCATACTAAATTCTTGAGCTAACCTAACTAGTGCTCCATAGACTGGTGCATCACCGTGGGGATGGTACTTACCCAAGACATCTCCGACAATACGAGCTGATTTCTTATAAGAACTACTATGATGAATGCCACTCTTATACATCGAGTATAGAATGCGACGATGGACAGGCTTCAACCCATCTCTTACATCGGGTAGAGCACGTGAAACGATTACACTCATGGCGTAATCTAGATAAGATTTTTCCATTTCTTTTGTGATAGAAATGTACTTCATCTTGCCGTAAATAGTTTTTTCTATGCTACCGATTTTTGCGGCATCGCCATTAACTAAGGTTTCATCTTGAACTATTTCTTCTTGAGTTTGATTATCTTGGTCAGTCATAATTTAAATATCTTTTAATACTGCTTCAATTAAGGGAGCAATCTCCTTTTTACGTGACATTTTGGGCCCAATATCTAGGATGTAGTCTATAGCCGTGCTCCCAAAAGCTCTTTCAGCCGCAATGACTTCTTTTTCACCAGCTAGTAACAGCTTTGTATTTATTTTCAGGACATCTGTGACTGCTACAAATAACAGCTCAACGCCCTGCTGTTCTTTAACATTAGTCATAGCTGCTAATAGTCGCTCTTTTTTATCTGCAATCAATGATTCTTGCTCTACTGTTTCTAGTTGGCTAATAAATGTTTTTTGAGCAAATTCATATATTTTATAGTCATTTAAAACAATTTCCTCATCACTCAGGGTAGAAATATCTGACTTAGCTTTAAATATCTCCAAGGCGAATTCATTTACATCACTAATTTCAGCTATGACAGACAACTCTTTACTAAACTCAACATCTCGTTGAGTGGTTGTAGCACCCTTTAGGCCGACAGTATCAGAAAGAATAGCGGCCAACATTAAAGAGGCCAATTTTTTATCTGGGACTACACCATATTCCTTCATGAAAAAGTAGACAATGGACACAGTCGAACCCCAAGGTTTAAAGTTTAAAAAAACTGGGGTATTAAGATTAAGATTTACTTTGTGATGATCAATAATTTCTGAAATTTGAGCCTCGTTGATGCCCTCAAGCCTTTGGGAATCCTCATTGTGGTCCACTAGAACTACTTGCTCATCAGCTTTAATATCTGCGGCGGTGATGAGTTGCGGTGCTTCTACGCCAAATTTTTCAAACAAATATTTTGTTTCTGGATTTAGAGGATCAATGATGACTGCTTCTGGCTGTGAGTAACCAAAACATTCTTGTTGTGAGTAGAGAAATGCCAAAGACATGGCTGAGACCACTGAATCTGTATCTGGTTTTTTATGACCAAAAATATATGTGGATGGCATAAACTACTCCTTATTAAATATCTATTTCTGCAAATTGAGCTTGCTTTTGGATAAATTTCTTACGTGGCATTACATCATCACCCATTAAATCACTAAAGGTTTGGTCAGCTAGTTCAGCATCGCCAATAGTTACTTTTTTTAGAATTCTAGTTTCTGGGTTCATGGTGGTGTCCCAGAGTTGTTCGGCGTTCATCTCACCCAAACCCTTATAGCGTTGGGTTTTAATATTGCCACTATAATTTTTATTCATTTCAACTAGTTTGGCTTCTTTAGCATCTTCTGTGTAGACATATTCTTCAGTTTTTCCAGCTGCCAACTTATATAGGGGTGGCATAGCAATATAAAGATAACCCTGTCTAACTACTTCTGGTAGATGTCTAAAGAAGAAGGTTAAGCCTAGAGTGGTAATATGCTCACCATCAACGTCAGCATCGTTCATCAGGATGATGCGATGATAGCGTAAGTTTTCTATATCGAATGTTTCGCCAATTCCAGCACCTAAGGCAATAACTAAATTTTTCAATTCTTCAAAAGCAACTACCTTATCAAGTCTAGCCCTCTCAGTATTGAGAATTTTTCCTCGCAAAGGAAAGATGGCTTGAAATTTACGATCACGACCTTGTTTCGCTGTACCACCGGCAGAATCACCCTCAACGATGTAAATCTCTGCTTCCTCAGCCTTTCTACTCTGACAATCAGCCAGTTTTCCTGGTAAAGAGCTGCCCTCTAAGACACCTTTGCGCACGACCGCATCTTTGGCCGCTCTAGCTGCTAATCTAGCTCTAGAGGCTAGTAAAATTTTATTCACAATAGTACGGCCAATTTTAGGATTTTCTTCTAGAAAAGTAGTTAGGCCTTCTTTGACTACATAGTAAACGGCCGGTTGGGCTTCAGCATTATTCAACTTGGCTTTCGTCTGAGATTCAAATTGAAGATCATTGGCTGACATTTTTACAAAAATGACCGCAGTTAAGCCTTCCATCAGATCATCAACATTAAACGCTTCATTAGTCTTAAGAAGCTCATTTTTTTCTGCATAGTCTCTTAAAACCTTACTTAGAGCAGTTCTAAAACCATTAATATGTGTTCCTCCATCTGGAGTGCGAATTACATTAACATAACTATCGATTCGTTCATTGAAGGAGTCGTTGTACTGCAGAGCCACCTCTACGCCAATTTTTTTACCCGTTTCCTCATCGCTCCAAAATTTTTCTGTGTGAAAAACTTCATGAAGTGGCTTCCGAGTCATGTTAATGTGTTTGACTAGTGAGCGGATTCCATTTTCAAAATAAAAATGTTGCTGTCCACCTTCGATTAAATCAAAGTATTCAAAGTAAAGACCAGCCATTAGGTAGGCTCTGTCTTTAAGGACTTGGGTTAAGATACTCTGACTAAAATTCGTGGTAGAAAAAATAGTGGTATCAGGAACGAAACAAACTATTGTTCCAGTATCATAGTTTATGAAATCTTTTGATGCAGTTGGAAATAGTTCTTTAACTTTTGATTCATTAATTACCACTACTTTACTTTTTGGTATGCCTTGAGAATAGGTTTGATAGTGATATTTATTGTTTCTTTTTGAGATAACTTGCATGGCTGACGAAACAGCATTCACTGCAGAAGAACCCACACCATGAAGACCGCCTGAGGCTTGATAGGCAGTTTCTTCAAATTTCCCCCCGGCGTGAAGTTTAGTCATCACTACTTCCATAGCAGAGATACCAGACTCATGTTGTTCTGTGGGGATACCACGGCCATTATCAACTACTACTATGGCTTGCTCTCCTAATGCCCCTTTAGGGCTGAGTTTTTGGTGAACTTCATCTGGGGCTTTTCTAATGAGCTGAATTTTTTTACCAAATCCAGCAATAGCTTCATCAACGGAGTTGTCTAAAATTTCTTTTGCTAGGTGGTGAAGACCTTTGGCATCGGTTGAACCGATATACATACCAGGTCTTTTTCTAACCGGCTCCAATCCCTGGAGAAGTTTAATTTGTTTGGCGTCGTATTTGGCTGCAGCTGACATAGAGATATCTGTTTTATCACAATGTACCACAAAAAGGAAGAGTTAGCTCTTAAGGAAAGCCATTGAGAGGCACCAAAATCGGGTTTTTATGAATTGATATCGTAAAGGACTGTTCTTAAAGTGTGTTTTTTATAGTGAAAAAACAGCCTTCTAAAGCCAATCTTACGTTAGCATTAGCATGCAGATGATTGAGAGTGGTGAGAAGCTGGTTTTGTAATTTTATTTTCTGTTTAGAATCAGTTTGTTGCTGATGCGAGGTGAATAAAAGTTGTTGAATTAGTTGTACAGCCTGATTTCTATCTTTGTACTTTGTTGCTAGATCAATTAACTCGCTGTAGGGGGTTTCTATTGGATTGGAGAGGAAATCTTCTAAAACAGGTGGCAGGTCTTCCTTGATAAGAGATTCAGTGGCAGATTGATGGATATGAGATAAGCAGCGCGAACGAATTGTGGGAAGCAATTTATCTTGAGCTGCAGAAACTAAAAGCAACAAGGTGTTAGCCGGTGGTTCTTCTAGAGATTTTAAAAATGCGTGTTGGGCTGCCATTGATAACTGTTCAGCTGATAACAATATGAAGGCGCGTGATTTTCCCAAATGAGGAGCGTAGGCAAGCTCACTAATCAAATCTCTAATAACTTCGATTGAGATGGTTTCTTGTTCTTTATTAATAATTCTTAATTGAGGTGAGGTGGGAGTTAGGTCCCATTCTAATTGTTCTTGAATAAAGGCTACTGCAACCTCAGTTTGGTCTATTGAGTGAGCAACATTTAAAATGACTGGGGTCAAGAGTTTATTAGCTGTGTGGTCGTTGCTCATTGTGTCTGGATCGTATATCGTAGTAAGAGAACAATCTCGATGATTCGGGACTGTTCTTGCATTGTATGACAGAACCTGCCCAAGTACCACCAACTCAACCGGTTTCAGCTAGCAGCGTTGCTCAGCCGTTACAGCCAGCTCAACACCCATTAGCTCCTTTGGATCAAGTGGCGGCTCAACCGTCTTTACCAACTACGCCTCCCGCGGTCACACCCGTGGTTGCCCCAACAGGAATTGCTACCCCAGTTTCCACTCCTCCTTTACCATCCGCAGCGGCACCCACTGTTCAGCCTCAACCAACCCCGGCGCCAGTCCCTTCAGTTCCAGCACCTGCACCTACTCCCACCCCTACTCAACCAACCGCAGTTGCTGATCAGAAGCTCAGCTCAATTGTAGAAGTTTTGGTTGCTCAACAGCATTTAACTCAAGATGAGGCAGATAAACTCTCAATTGAGCAGCTTAGCACAGGCAAGGCAGTTGAGGAGATAATTAAGGAAAAAAAGATTGTTTCTGAAGAGGTTTTAACAAAAGCTAAAGCTGATTTTTATAACATTCCCTTTATTAAAATTTCAGAAACAGGTGTTTCTCCAGAGGCTTTAAATACGTTGCCAGAGAGTGTGGCACGGCGATATCAAATGTTGCCATTTGTAGTTAATGATGAAGACAAAATTCTCAAGGTGGTAATGCAGAATCCTCTAGATGTAACTGCGATTGATTTTGCTCAGCAGAAAACTGGTTTGAGAGTGGAGGCACACTATGCCATGCCCTCTGAAATTGAACAAAAAATTGCTGAGCGCTATGCACAGAGTTTATCTGGGGAAGTAACTAAAGCTTTAGAAGAAACTAGTGATGCAAACATCAAGGGTGAGGTGGATCTAGACAAGCTTTCCAAGGGAGTAGTTAGGCAGGCTCCAATTACTAAAATTGTCGAGACTATTTTGTCTTTTGCTATGAAAGCTCGGGCCTCTGATGTTCATATTGAGCCAGAAATTGAAAGAACTCGGATTAGATACAGAATCGATGGAATATTGCAGGAAAAACTAATCTTGCCCAAATCAGTTCATGATGCGGTGGTGTCTAGAATTAAAATTTTGTCTCATTTAAAGATTGATGAGAAAAGAATTCCTCAGGATGGAAGGTTTAGCTTTGAGGCGGAGGGTGCTGAGGTTGATTTACGTATTTCTACCCTACCCACTGTACATGGAGAAAAAGTAGTGATGCGTTTATTGAAAAAGAATACTACAGTGCCAACCCTGCCCGATTTAGGTTTAACAGATCTAGCATTGAGTCGGGTTATGGAAGCTATTAAAATTCCCAATGGTATTGTTCTGATCACTGGACCAACAGGATCTGGTAAGACCACTACTCTCTATTCGATTCTAGATATTATTAATTCTGCTAAAGTCAATATTTTAACCTTAGAAGATCCGGTTGAGTACCAAATGAATGGAATCAATCAGGTTCAAATTAATCCTCAGGCTGGTTTAACTTTTGCCAATGGATTGAGGTCATTCTTGAGACAAGATCCCAACGTCATTATGGTCGGAGAAATTCGTGATGGTGAAACCGTGGGCTTGGCTATTCAAGCCTCTCTGACGGGTCACTTAGTCTTTTCTACCCTCCACACTAATTCAGCAGCAGGTGCTTTACCAAGGTTAATTGATATGGGCGCAGAATCATTTTTATTGGCCTCTAGCATTCAATTGATTATGGCTCAGAGAGTAGTGCGAAGAATTAATCCAGATTACATTGAAGAGTATCAGCCTGAACCAGAAATAATTAAAGACGTTGTGGAAGTTTTGGGTGGACTTTATCAACAGTGGTGTCAAAAAAATAATAAGGACCCCAACAAACTAATGCTATATCGACCTAAACAGAATCGTCCTCAAAACGAACCTGAGTATAAGGGTCGAGTTGGTATTTATGAAGTAATGCCAATTTCAGAAGAAGTCAGTCGGATGATCCTAAAGAATGCCTCAGCGGCAGAACTAGAGCAAGCTGCCTTAAAGAATGGCATGATGCTAATGAAGCAAGATGGTTACATCAAGGCATTGAGCGGTATGACTACAATTGAAGAAGTAATTAGGGTAGCTGAGGTCTAAAACTATGAATATACATGACATGCTCAAGCTACTAATAGAAAAAGAAGGCTCAGACCTGCACATTGTGTTAGGAGCGCCACCGACTATTAGAGTCAATGGTAGTTTAAGTCCAATTGAAAATACTCCCATATTAAATTCTGAGCAAACCACTACTCTAATCAATCCTTTATTAACTAAAGAACAGCAAGAGTACGTAAAGCTTCATAAGGAGGTTGACTTTGGCTATCAATTTGGCAAGGAGGGTAGGTTTAGAATCAATGTTTACCACGCCAAGGGTGCTATGGCGGCTGCTTTGAGGTTAGTTCCTAAGGAAATTAGAAGTATTGATGAGCTCCAACTACCTGATATTTTTCATCAATTTGCTTCTTATAAACAAGGTTTAGTCTTGGTGACTGGTCCCACTGGTGAGGGCAAGTCTACAACTTTGGCTTCCCTGATTGAGGAAATCAATCTACAGCGCCCAGAACACATTCTTACAATTGAAGATCCTGTAGAGTTTGTCTTCGAGTCAAAGAAAAGTATTATTTCTCAAAGAGAAATGAATGAAGACACTCAGGATTGGAGTTTGGCCTTGCGCAGTGCGATGAGAGAAGATCCAGATGTGGTTTTAGTTGGGGAAATTAGAGACTATGAGACTATTGCTTCGGCTGTGACTGTGGCTGAAACAGGTCATCTAGTTTTCACAACCCTACATACTAATACTGCTACTCAAACTATGGATAGAATGATTGATGTGTTTCCCGCACATCAACAAGGTCAGATCAGACAGCAGTTAGCTAGTTCAATTAAAGCAGTTGTTTCTCAGCGCTTAGTTCCCACACTAGATGGGAGCCAAACCGCAGTGGTAGAGGTTTTAATTGCTAACTCAGCTGTTAAAAATTTGATTAGAGAAGCTAAAACTCATTTAATAGAAAACGTGATTCAAACTTCCAGCTCAGAAGGTATGATTTTAATGGAAACCTCTTTGGTGACTAAAGTTAGACAAGGAATCATTAGTAAGGATAGGGCTAGAGAGTTCTCTTTTCGTCCTGATATTTTTGATCAATTGATGGAAGGTGGATAATGCCTTTTTTTAAGTACATTGCTAAGAATGAGCACAATGAAACCGTAAAAGGTAAAGTTGAAGCCAGAAGCAAGGAAGTCGCAGCTTCAATTTTAACAAGTCGTAGCTTATTAGTGATCAACATCTCCCCGCTTGAAAAGGGATCATTCTCTTTCCTCAAAGGAATGCTCTCAGGTGTTAAGGAAGATGATGTAGTTAATATAACCCGTCAGCTATCAACTATGATTACCGCTGGGCTACCTCTCAGCACCTCTCTTTCTATATTAGCTGAACAAAGTCGAGATGAGATCTCTACTTTAATCAATGATATTTTACGGGATATTGAGGGTGGAAATACCCTCTCCCAAGCTTTAGAAAAAAAACCTAAGGTTTTTTCCAGAGTTTACACTCAGTTAATTAAGGCTGGTGAGGCGGGTGGTGTTATCGATAAAATTTTATCTCGTTTAGCCGATACCTTGGAAAAACAAAAAGAATTTAGAGGTAAGACCAAAGGTGCACTGATTTATCCAATGATTGTGGTCACCGCTATGGTTGGAGTTGGCTTTGTGATGATGATCGTGGTAATTCCCAAGCTGACTGAAATGTACAAAGACTTTGGTGCTGATTTACCATTTGTTACCCAACTTCTGATTGATATATCTGGTATTTTTGTTAATTATTGGTGGTTAATGATTTCTCTCATGGTTGGGATTGGGCTCCTATTCCAGAATTGGAAAAAAACCGAAGCAGGAGATCACTATGTAGACAATCTTCAACTTAAAATGCCCGTTTTTGGAGAGCTCAAAGAAAAAGTGATCATCACTGAGTTTGCCAGAACCCTCTCTTTACTTTTAAGTGCTGGAGTATCTCTAATTAATGCTTTAAGAATTGTGTCTGAGGCAATTGAGAGCGTTAACTACAGAGACTCTTTAGAAGAAGTAGCCAAAAAAGTTGAGAAAGGCGTGCCTATGTCTCAAGCTTTGAGCGCCAATGAAATCTTTCCGCCCATTTTATATCAGATGGCTTCTGTAGGTGAAGAAACGGGTAAATTAGATGAGATTTTACTTAAGCTTTCAGTCTACTTTGAATCTGAAAGTGAGCAGGCGGTTAAAAACTTAACTACGGCCCTTGAGCCAGCCATTATGATTATCTTGGGATTGAGTGTGGGAGTAATGGTGGTAGCAATCATTATGCCGATTTACAGCTTGACTAGCCAATTTTAGACTGTCAGACTGATACTTGCATACCGAGTTAAAGCTAGTGTAAAGTTAATAGTAGGTATATTTTTGAAGTCACTTTTATGAAAAAACTGTCCAAAATTCTCTCTTTATCATCCAAAGCTGGTTTTACCATGATCGAGTTATTGGTCGTGATTGCGGTGATTGGTGTGTTGGCGGTGGCGGTTCTCTCCTCTATTAATCCAATTGAACAAATTAATAAAGGTCGAGATACCAGGACCCGCTCAGATGCAGCACAGCTCATTAATGCTGTTGATAGGTATTATGCTATTCATGAAAAATATCCTTGGAATGTGACCACTACTACTTATACTGCCAGCAGTACTTTGCCCAACGCCACCTTTACAATGGGTAGTGTGAGTGGCTCTGGAGCTGATGCCATCATTGTTACTACCTCTGGGGAATGGAACTATACTGACGTTTTGGTTTCTACGGCTGAAGTTAAAGAGGGCTATACCAATCGTCTTAAAGATGATGACAAGCAATTGGTTTTCAAAGACACTGGTTATAACCAAACTATGTATGCTTGTTTCTTACCCACCTCTAATGCTTTTGAGCAAGAGGCGATGGAAAACTGTGCTGATGGGGTGACTCCAGATGCTGGTGATCCCGGAGTTCCAGCTGGTGTCGACCCATGTGAGGATCCAGCAGACATTGATGCAGCTAACATGATCTGTCTGCCTTAATTAGGGTCTTTTATTCCACTTTGTTTTAATGACTAATGCTATGAAAGTAGTTATTAGAGTAGCTAAACTCATAGGTCCAAACATTCTCAAATATGGTGGCGTAGTCCAGTTAAGTTCTACATCTCCAGCTGCGTAAACCATCATATTTCCCGGTGTAACTCGGATTGGTTGAGAGGTAAAGCTAGAGTTATTTAGAGCTGTAGCTTGCCAATAAGGACTATGACTAAACTTTATATAGACTGGTGCTGGCGTGGTTGAATCAACAGAGAAGCTAATTTTATCTGATAGGATCTCAATATTTTTAATTGAGGGTGAGTCTAAATTGAGAGGTATTGGCGGCTGATGCTCTTCACTAGTAGTTAATTTTTTTTCTGAACTAGACCACCATTCCCATAAATCTAGATTTGTATCTATTACTGCCTTTTCAGGTACAGATTCAATTAGCTTAACATCATTTATCTTTTTAAGATGATAAAAACGTTGGCGATAGAGACCTTTCTTTTCATCTCTTATATCCACCATAGCAAAAGTAAATGCTCCCTCTTCCTCTTTTTGGTCGCTGGTGTAAGCCTGATAATTGATCCCCAGCAGATTTAACAAATGATCAGTGTCTCCAATTTTATCCGCTAATTCTTCAATGTAAATTTTATAAACTGGCACACTATAGCTTTCTTGGTTGAGGAGATGCTTGGCAACCGCGTAATTAATGCCAGTATGAGAGGATTCAAAAAACAAACCTAAGCTTCCCACGAGATTAGTATTTGTTGTTAAGAGATGATCGGCTGTTCTGGTAAAGAGATCGATGTCAGTTTTGGTGGCAACATCAATAAATCTTCCTCTTATATCATTAGGAACTTTATCCCAGTAAGTTTCAAATTTATATGAAAAAGGGCTAAGTGGAATTAATAAGGTTAGTAGAATAGTTGTTAGAGCAACAGCTTTGGCTATGGGCTGATTAATTTTGGAAATAAGATAGTTTGAGACCTTATTCTTATTAGCCAGAATAACAATTGGAGTTAAGATAACTAAAAATGAGTAGTAGCGATAAAAATGAATACCGCTAAAAAGATATTGTTCAATAATTTTTGTGGGCCATAAAGGCATAATTGAAAGTAATCCGACTAAGAAAGTAAAAATTAAAAATTTAGAAGGCACCTTCTTACTTATCAGCTGGCTAATGAGACTAGTTGCTAGTAGAACTAAGCAAACTATGCCCAAAATAAATATGCGACCAGTGATATTAAAGGCAGTGTGTTGGAAGCTTTGATCTAGGAAAGGTAAAATCCATGGTAGTCCAATTGATCCTGCTAGAAGTAAACTATAAAACCAATGCTTAACCTTAATAAATTTATGAGCTGAAGATGAGCAAAGTAAATAGACTAATTCAATAAGCATAAACAGCAGAGCTAGACTTGAAGTGAGGGCGTGAGTCAGAAGTAAAAGTCCCAACCAGAAACCCCTGACATACCATTTTTTAGTAGTTAAGAAATAAACAAGCAATGAGATGGCTAAAGTGGCAGTGATAGTTCCAGAAAAAAGCGTTCCTTTAAGACTTACCAATGAGTTGACTGGTGAAAGCACATAAAAAGCAACACTTAATGAAAAAGCCATCAGTTGTTGGCTGGCATCTTTTAGTCTATCTTGGGAAAATTTCCAGAGAGAGTGTAGTAATAAAACGAGACTTAGAATAACAAAAAGGGCTACTGCAAGAGATGTGGATGAAGTTAGGCCCATCAGAGCCTTTAACAGCCAATGACTGGCAGGCGGGTATAAAAGATTTGGATATCCACCCCAATAAAGGCTACTCCATCCACCCACCCAAGGCCAAGAAATACTCACCGCTTCTTGGACATGTCCTAAGTAGTCCCAGAAGTACGAAAAGACTGGGTGTTTGAAGAAAAAATGACTGATTCTGGTTATTAAAGCTATTCCTATCAGTACGAACCACAACTGAATTTTTGATCGTTTAGACATCAAGTAATGATTATACTCTACTCCTCTCTTTATCTTTTGGTATGATGATCTTATGTCTGGTTTTTTAATTTTATTTTTGCTTTTTTTATTTGTTTTGGGAACGGCAGTTGGTAGTTTTTTAAATGTACTAATCTACAGAACCATTCAAGGAGAATCATGGGTAGTTGGTCGTTCTAAATGCGATCATTGTCAGCGAAAAATTTCTTGGTACGATAACGTTCCAATTTTCTCTTTTCTATTATTAGGAGGAAAATCTAGGTGTTGTAAAAAACCAATTCCTTCTTCATATCCCCTGGTAGAACTAATGACAGGCTCATTATTTGTGTGGTGGTATGGTATTGGCTTTGTTTTTTTTAGACTCACCACCACCCCCTTTCAAGTTTTACAACCACTATTTTGGTTACTGGTTGGGATCTTATTACTAACGATTTTTTTCGCCGATTTAATGCATATGATCATTCCTGATTTAGCTGTAGGATTACTATTCATACTTACTTTAGCTTATCGTTTATATCTAACACTCGCAGCAGTCATGCAGATTAGAGACCTACAACTTGCACTTTTAGGCATGGTCGCAGCAGTTATTTTCTTAGGTGGATTGTGGGCGCTAACAAAGGGCAAGGGAATGGGTTTTGGTGATGTAAAGCTAATAGCCCCCATAGCACTTTTATTAGGTTGGCCAAAAGTTTTAGTTGGACTATTCTTTGCTTTTATCATGGGAGGAGTTGTGGGTTCGGTCCTGCTACTTTTAGGAAAAAAGAAGGTGGGACAAGTCATCCCCTTTGGTCCATTTATTATTGTGGGAGCCGTTCTAAGCCTAGTTTGGGGCGAGGCAGTTTTCAATTGGTATGCTTATTGGTTATAAATAGGTAAGGAAGAGTATGAGAGTTATCAAGTTTATTTTTAAGTCAACTGTCTTTTTAGCGTTGGTGGGTGGGGCTGGATTTTTATTAGCTAGGGAGATTCTATTGTTTATGGGCATAAGTAAGATAAAGAGTTCTTTATCAAGCCTACGAAGCATATCTGTTCAAAGACAATATTCTGCAAAGTGTAAAGAAAAGGGCTCTATTTCCATTGGTAGAGATGATCCGGCAACAATACAATTAAGGTTTATTTCTTCCACTGAGTATGTGTTGGAAGTACTATGCAGCCAATTTAGCATCGATCCAATTTTAATTGAACAAGAGCAGTTGCCTAAATTTGTAAATAAGGTTGCTGGTGGGTCTGGGATTGTTTGGGGTGATGCTAGGAGTGGTGTGTCTCTAGAAGTTTTTGATCGTAAAAAATCGGTGGGTGTAGAAGATCGACTTATAATTAGCCCCCCCATTGATGATGAACTAGGATTAGGTCCAACCACATCATGCTCAGGATATGGTTTTTCTTGTTGTAAATTTGAATCCGAGCAAGGAGTTGGGCAACAGTTTGCTGGTTCGACAGATTGCCCCAAATCATGTTTTAACAGCTGCATAAGTAGGCCAATTGTGTTGGCTTTTAACACTCAACCCCCCATAGATTTGCAGAGAAGATTAGTAATAATTGCTCCAGGTGAAGCCATCACCTTCAGTTTTGTAGTCGACCCTGGTCTTAACAATTCAGTCAGTGCTAAGCTTAATTACGGCGATGGACAAGAAGAGGTGTTTAGCGGTGACAAGCAAATTGTTACTCACACCTATCGGTGTTCTGAGAAAGAGTGTTTTTATAAAGTGAAACTAACAGTTGAAAGCGACATGGGTATTTTAGCTGCAGATTTACCAATTATGAGCATGTCAGTGCTTGTGAGGGAATAATTATGATTAAAAAAATTAGTTCTAAGATGGGTTATTCGCTTATTGAGTTATTAGTAGTTGCTACAATTATTATTGTGTTGATGACAATTGGGATGGTCAGCTATCGACAGTCTAGTCGCAGTGGCCGTAATGCCAAGAGAAAATCTGACCTTGAAGCAGTCCGACAAGCTTTAGTTTTATATAGAAACGACAACACCGAGTATCCTGATCCAGTTGCTGCTGACGATACAAATGCCGCTTTTGAAGAGATGTTAGTCACGATAGTTGATTATATTAGCTTTAGCTCACTGACTGATCCTAAGTCCCCAACTTACGATTACACCTATGGTTCTAATGGGCTTGTTTTTGATTTATGCGCTACGCTGGAAACTAGTTCTGGTACAGATTCATACTGCATTGATAATCCTTGATTATGAAAGAAAAATTATCATTTTTAAATATTTCTCCAGGATTTTCTTTAGTTGAGCTAGTCGTAGTAATTGGGGTTCTTCTCATGATGGCTGGTGGAGGCATTGCTTCTTTTATCACTTTCAATGAAAAGCAACAGGTTATAAGTGGAGGCAAAGAACTACAGGGGCACTTAAGAATGGCTCAGTCTTTGGCTAGAGTTGGAGAAACCCCCAGTGGATGTGGGAAGCTGAGCGGTTATAAAGTTACTAGTACAGATGCTGGCGTGACTAAAGAAATCAAGGTCATCGCAGTTTGCTCTAGCGGTGAGGTTGAGAGAAACAGTTTTTTGCTCCCAGAAGCAACAACTCTAAGTAGTGACATCGCAATAACATTTCTTGGTTTACACGGTGGAGTGACTGGCGCTACTTCTATTGAGGTTGTGGGAGCATCAGGAAGAACATATACATTTGAAGTTACTCAGGGAGGAGGCATTACTGCGGGGGAATTAATTTAATATCTATGACAAAAAAATACCAATCAGGTCAAACTTTAATTGAGGTTATATTAGTAACGGTAATAGTGGCCACTGTTCTAACTGCATTGGCGGCTAGTGTGAGTATGTCCTCCAAAAACACTAATGAAAATAAAAAACTCAGTGTAGCAACCAGCTTAGTTCAGGAGACATTGGAAGTGTTTCATAGGGAGAGATATTCTCTTGGTTGGGGAACTTTTCAGTCTGCTCTTTCTGATGCCACCTACTGTTTTAATACCCTGCCCACCAACTCAACTGATTTTATTGACTCAACTCCAGGAGAATGCATTGATGGAGATGTAATTGTTGGCACAAACTATCAGCGTGAAGCCGTTCTAACAGTTTTAGCTGATGAAGTAATGGTGGTGTCAACAGTTACCTGGATGGATGGCGAACTAGAAAAACAAGTTGAGGCTGAACAGACTTTCAAAGAAATTAACTAGAATGAGGTGCTATAAACTTCGTAGAGTGGTGCTAGTGGTGAATGTTTCTTCTACAATGTCTCGATCTTGATCTAAGCCTGGTGTTCCCTTTCTGAGAGTAAAAGAAATGCTAATGTGAGGGTGGCTTTGGTCACTATCCTGAGTACAGTCAAAGGTTGGACCATCAGTAATTTCAACTGCATCAGAAGTTAAATAGATACCTGAATTGGAGGCAATTTTGTCGATACCACCATCATCCTCTATTTTCAAAGAAGTAATCCCACCATCTATTGAGAGAAACTTAATTTCTAACATGCCCGCTGCGCACTCCTGACCGTAATCATTTTCTAGTAATTCAAGAGAGTTTCTAAGTAAAAACTCCATTTGTTGAATGGCATTCCGGCCCTCTTGCTTGACTAGTTTAGAGCTGTTAACTTTATTATTGCTAATTAGAAAAGTCATGAATAAAACTGAGGCCGTTAACATAAGAACAACTGTGAGCGAGATTACAATTAGTAACTCAATTAGTGTAAAGCCGCGATGATTTTGAGCAATTTGACTCATATAGATGAGTTTATCACGATCCTAGTTGCAGTTGAGCTAGAAGTTTCTTATGATAGATAGACATGAAATTTAAATTTAATCACGAATCAGGTCAGGTTGGAGTAATTGTTCTCTTAACTATGACCGGCATGTTGGCCTTAGGACTATCAATGGCCTCTAGAACTACCCAAGAAGCTCTACTATCAGGCAAGGAAGCTGAGTCTACCCGAGTTTTTAATGCTGCTGAGCAAGGAATTGAAGAAGCTCTTTCTGGTGATCTGGATTTTTTGGGCGATACTTATGAGGGCTCAGTTGAATCTGTAACTGGAATTGGAGTGGATTACACAATTGAGAAAATTAATACACTAGAGACAAGATTATTTGAGGGCGTCTCAGTTGGAGTCGATGTGACTGGAGTCAGCACTGGCAATGAACTTCAAATTGATTGGTCAAAGGTAACAGATTGCGACACAGAGACACCCCCTTCTCTTATAGCCTCCGTTTATTATGATGACTCAGGCACAACCCGAGTTAGACATGAGGCTCTTGGCTCATGTGATAGGGGTGATGGATTTACTTTGGGCTCAGTCATTGATGAAGATGGCTATAAAAGACGTCACAACTTACCTCTTCAAACAGATGATTTCTTAGTCAGAGTTAAGGCAGTTTATAATGATGCTCACATCAAGGTATCTAGTGGAGATTTTACTATGCCGGTTCAATATTACTCAATTAGATCACAGGCAGCCAACGCTGATAGTAATGAAACTCGAATTGTTGAGGTTAACAGGACCCTTAAGTCTGCGCCATCTATTCTAGACTATGCGGTTTATAGTGGAGATGCTTTATCAAAGTAATTGTATCCAGAGATCTCCTTCCCCTTTGAGTACTTTCCTTTTAAACTATTAGTATGCCTGCCCTATCTCTTGACATTGGTACCTACACTATTAAAGCTGTTGCTGGTAAGCCTGGAAAAAAGGCTGAGATTGAAAGATTTGTCGAAGTTTTTAATCCCCTCGGGATTTCAGTTCCCAGCGATGAAGCTCTAATGCAGAAATTTGTTGATTTAATTGAATCAGTAATAGCTGACAATAAACTACCCAGAACTGATGTGAGACTAAGTTTGCCAGAGACAGTTGTCTCCACCAATATTATTGAGTTACCTACTCTGAGTGATGCTGAGCTAGCTTCTGCCATAGGATGGCAAGCAGAACAGCACATTCCTATTCCCCCAGACCAACTATCTTTACAATATCAGGTCCTATACCGACCTGCTAAAGAAAATCAAAATGATGAAAAAATGAGAGTGTTGTTGGTGGGGGCACATAAAGATTTAGTGGAAAAATACACCAACGTTTTTCTAACATTGGGAATTGAGCCCAAACTACTAGAAACCCAAATGCTGTCTGTATTAAGGGCACTAGATATCGAACAAGAAGAACCCCCCACCCTAGTGATTCAGATGGGAGCTAGTAGTACTCAGTTGGCAATGGTCTATGAGGGCGAGCTGAAGTTTGTGACTTCCCAGATGACTGGAGGTCATGCATTGACTCAAGCTTTGGAAAAACAGATAAATTTAGATGCTCAGCAAGCTGAAGAGTATAAACGAACCTATGGTTTAGATGAGTCTCAATTTGAAGGTAAAGTTAAGGCGACTCTATTACCCGTAGTGCAGATTATGGTAAATGAGATTAGAAAAGCGATGACTTTCTTTGCCAATCAACATCCAGGAGTGAGCGCCCAGCGAATTCTATTATCTGGTGGACCAACTCTCTTACCGGGGTTGGTTCAATATATTACTCAGGAGATTGGTGTTGAGGTACTGGTGGCAGCTCCTTTCTCTAATGCAACCGGCAGTGTTCCTGAAGCTAATCATCCCACCTGGACTGTTTGCATGGGTCTGATGGCGCGTGAGGAGTTTTAACCATGGCAGATATCAACTTTGTTCGTCAGCGGCTTAAAAAGCTGACTAAGCTTGAGAAAAAAGATAAAGAGACTTTTAAACTAGCTGCAATTATCACTTCAATTTTATTATTGGTGTTGGCTGGAATTTTGGGCTATAAGCTTTATTTAACATCACAATTAACAGCAATTGAAAATTCTCAGAAAGATTTTTTAAATCGGATTGAACAACAAGAAGAAAGAGAGAAATCATTTGTTTTATTTGTTAATAAATTGCGGGTTTTGAGCGGGGTTTTTCAAAAAAGAAAAGACAAGCAGGAGGCAATTGGTTACTTTTCTCAAATATTTGGATCTGATGTCACTATTGAAAAAATTGCCTACGATGCTGATTCTCAATTACTTACCTTTCGCCTTATGTCTGCAGATATTTTTACCCTGGAAAAAGTTTTTGAGTTATTGTCTACAGAGCAATCGACTCAGAAATTTTCTTCATTAACAAAAAGCAACCTCAAGCGAACCAACAATGGTATTTATCAAATGCAGATCACGGTGGTAATAAGTGAGGAAGAAAAATGAAAACTAAGAAACCAGAAATAAATATCCAGTCTCTAATCACCAATCGACGCTATTTAATATTTACCGTCGTGAGCGCCCTAATGGCGTTAATTGTGGTTTTTTCTGGTATTATTCCTCAAGTAAATAGCATATTTGATTTAAATAACGAGATAAAATTAGGTCAAGAAAAACTTGGTGTCTTGCGTCAAAAAACAGCTGATCTAGAAAACATTGAAGCGCGAGAAGCATATGACTCCCTAGAATCAGTTGATAGAATCTTACCTTCCAAAAAGCCATTGTTAGAGTTGTTAACTGCGCTGAACTTAGTTGCGGGAAAAAATAATGTGAGCTTTGTTGATTTAAGTCTTTCTCCTGGTAAAATAGCTTCTGAAAGCGCTGAGTTTTTAGATGAAGCTAAAACTAAAAGTAAAAGAAAAAAAGTTCAGCCAGCAACGGGAGATGGTTATGATTCCCTCATTGTTGAGCTAGAAATTTTTGGTTTATTTGATAATGTACAGAAATTTTTCCTTGATATTGAGAAAGTTGCACCACTGACAACAATTACAAGTTTGTCACTTGATATTAAGAGTGATGATATTATTAGACCCTCCGATGAGGTTCAAGCAGAAGTAGTGCTAGGCAGCTATTACTTCACTCAATCTGTAACGGCCAATGTAAGCTCTTCTTTACCAAGCATTGGCAGTAAGGAAAGGGAAATTATTGCAGAAATTAAAGACTACCTCTACCCTTCTATAAATGTTCAAAAACAAATAGAGGGCGGTGGGTTAGAAGATTTGTTTGGATTAAGTTTGCAGGAGATCGGAGAAGAACAGTTGTGGGAAAACTAGGCTAGACTGTTTCTTCTTCTGGCTCGGCTAAGGTGATGTAAGGGCGAATTCCTTCTTTAAGAGCTCGAATTTTAGCGATATTTCTAATTGCATTGATTACAGAACCTTTTTTACCAATAACTTTACCCATATCATCTGGATGAACATGAATCAAGTAAGTTGTTCCTCGTTCCTCTTCAACAATTTCAATTTTAACTTCTTCTGGGTTATCAACAAGGTGAATAAGAATAAACTCGAGGAGATTTTTCACAGTTATTTCTTTTCTTCTTTCTTAGTATCTTTTTCTTTTGTTTTTTCTGCTGCGGGCTTTTCAGGAGTTGCAACTACTTTTTCAGTTTTTTCAACAACTTTATTTTTAGGTTCAACTTCTTCTTCAATTTTATCTTCTACTGGTTTTTCTGGAGTAGCTTCTTTTGGCTCTTCTTTTGCTTTGCTTTCTTTAGCGAGTTGTTTTTTGGAAGGTCTTTTTTTCTTAGGTGGAAAAGGATTTCCAGTTTCAAATCTTTTAACCAAACTAGCAACTGTCTCAGTTGGCTGAGCTCCTTTAGTCATCCATTTTTTGTACTCTTCTAAATTAATCTCTAAAACCTTTGGTTCTTGAGCTGGGGCATAATGACCCAATTTAGCAGCATATTTACCATCTCTTTTAGTGCGGGCTTCTTGAACCACAATTCTATAGTGCGGTTGGTTCTTTTTGCCGAATCTGATGAGCTTTATTTTTAACATAGGTTGCGATTATAAGGGTTTTGTTTCATTTACTCAAGTGTTAGCCAATTTATCTAAAGCTTCTTGGGCAGCTGCCTGTTGAGCTAGTTGCTTACTCTTACCCACTCCAGTTCCCGTTGGTTTAGAGTTGACTAAAACTTCAATAGTAAATTTCTTATCATGATCTGGGCCATCTTCTTTAGTCACCTTGTAAACTGGTGCCTCAAAGCCCTTGGATTGAACGATTTCTTGTAAAAGACTTTTAGAATCTTGGTAGAGCTTTTGCTCTTTAATTTGATCAAATTTATTAAATAAGTTCTCTTTTAAGAATTTTTTAGTGGCTTCATAGCCTTGATCTAAATAAATAGCACCAATAATTGCTTCAGTGGTATCTGCTAGTAGACCGGGGTTATTTCTGCCACCAGTTGCCTCTTCTCCCTTACTCATGTAGAGCTTTTGTCCTAGATTTAATTCTTGAGCCACCTCTGCCAAGGTAGTTGTTTTGACCAACGAACTTCTATATGCAGTTAAAACCCCTTCTGGCTCTGAGGGAAATTTTTCAAATAAAAATTCAGTGGTAGCTAGCTCTAAAATCGCATCACCCAAAAACTCAAGCCTCTCGTTTGATTCTGAAGCAGGAGAAATGCCTTCATTAAGAGAGCTGCGATGAGTGAGGGCGGTTTTTAGTAAAAGTGAGTCTTTAAATTCAGGTAGCATAGATCTATTATCCCAGTTCTGTTTCCTCTATGACAATACTAGCAAGTTGTTTCAGAGTGGTGGCTTGACGTAAAAGGCTTTTTGTTTCTGTAGAAATGCTATATTTTTGTCCAATATCTGAAACTAATAGGGGTAAATCTATCTCAGGATCGATTCCTAAGGCAATTTCTAGATCATCATTATTCTCTAATTGAGAAGTATCAACTAGTAGTTTTTTTTCGATGATTCTCTTGATTTCATCAACAATAAGATTAGTATCTTGATTCATAACTTCCTTTAGTCATACTAGGCTGATTAGGTCAATATTTGACCTAGTACTCCATTAACAAAACGAGGTGAACTCTCAGTTCCAAATTCTTTAGCTAGTTCTACAGCTTCATTAATTGCTACTTTAACTGGTATCTTAGTATTTTTAGATTCAAAGACTATTAAACGTAGAATAGCTAAATCTACCTGATTGATTTCTGATAAGGGCCTCTCAGGAGCATGTTCCCTAATCAGCGGATCGATCTCCTCCAATGAACTCATGATTTTATCATAAGTTTGTTGTTCATCATCTGGTAAATCAATTTCTTGACTAAAACTATGACTAAATAAGGCTTGCATCAGCCGAATTCTTTTTTGGTGGCGAGGATCTGGATCTGTTTCCTTGGTTTCTTTCTCAACAATATAATCACCATCAGGAAGTTGATTTGTGTCTGACATATCTCTAGTAGTATATAAAAGTTGAGTAAAGTTGCAACTACTCTTTGAGTCCAACTGTTTTGAAAATTTGAGCTACTAAACCTCTTTTATGAAGAGGAATACTGTGATGCGCTAAGTTTTTCTTCAAGCTTGGCCTGTTACCTTGGCGGCGTTTTCCGCGTTCGGCTCTGGTAATTTTGTTTTTTGGTACTGCTCCCATAGAGATCAGATTGTAACTCGGGGCAAGCAGATTTGCAAGGCTAGTTGGGGGTGGGGCTTGAGTTCGTTGCCGATGAGCTAATCAGTGGTTTCCAATCACCATCGTCTTTTAATTGGTCAAAAATAAGGCGTGCTTGAGTTATTAGCTCTACATTGGTCCAGTTGGCAAACTGAAGTTGATCAAATCCATGCTGATCGGTTCCAAAAAGATCGCCGGCTCCACGATTTTTAAGATCAAATTCTGCTAGCTTCATTCCATCATTAGTTTGAGTGAAAATCTCAAGCCTTTGTTTCGTTTCAGGAGAGCTCGAACTGGGGAATAATAAACAATAAGCCTGTTGACCTGCTCGACCCACTCTGCCGCGAAGCTGGTGGAGACTAGCAAGACCAAATCTTTCTGTAGATTCAATAATAATGATGGAGGCGGCTGGTAAATCCACACCCACTTCAACAATGGGGGTGGTAACTAAAACATCAACTTTTTGATTAAAAAGATCTTGAGTAACCTGGGTTTTTTGTTTTTGAGGGAGGCGACCATGAAGAATCTCTACCTTGAGATCAGCAAACTCTAATTTAAGGCTTTCATAGGCTGTTGTGACAGCTTTTATTTTTTCAAAAGCCGGCACATCTGAGGGATCAATGAAGGGACAGATTATCAAAGCCTGTCCTCCGCTCTCCTTAAGCTGTTGCTTGATCCACTCATAAGACTCGGTACGTTTTTTTTCTGGTATCAGCCAGGTTTTAACTAGTTTTCTACCAGCAGGCATTTCATCAATCACACTTAATTCTAGGTGAGAAAAAATAGTGAGCATTAAACTACGAGGAATAGGTGTAGCAGACATAGTTAAAACATGGGGTTTGAGAGCTAGTTTAGAAATTTCACTGCGTTGATCTACTCCAAATCGGTGTTGCTCATCATAAATCACTAAAGCTGGTTTGATTTCTTGAAATTTATTAATTACTGCATGGGTGCCAAGATAAAGGGTTGGTTGGTTGCTGGAAGTAAATTTAGTTTTAGCTGTTAATAACTGAATATTTATACCTGGAAAGAGTTGGTTTAGAGTTTCTAAATGTTGTTCAGCTAATATTTGAGTGGGGGCTACAAAAGCCACATGATGATTATTTTGTAGAGTATGCATAGCGGCAATACCAGCCACTACTGTTTTCCCAGAGCCTACATCTCCAAGTAATAAGCGATTCATGGGGGTAGTGGATTGAATATTTGTTAGTATTTCCTTAATACTCCTTTGTTGAGCATTGGTGAGAGTAAAAGGTAAGTTTAGGATTAATTTTTTTTCATCAACTTCAATAAAATGAGCTGAAGCATCATCTTTCCATTGTTGTTTAATTTGGTGAGAGTGCCTCATTAGACCCAGCAGCTCTTCTATAGCCAGGCGCTCACGGGCTTTAATGGTCAGCTCTTGGTTGTCGGGGAAATGAAGGTGTTTAAAGGTTTCGTCTAGAGGCAATAGGTCAAACTTCACAGACAGAGAGTCTTCAACTGGATCAAGATGATCAATAAGTTCTTTTAAGTACCGGCGCATATTACCCGGTTTTATTTCTGGAATTAAGGAATAAATCGGGACCAAACGGTTGGTATGAATAGCGTCATTAGAAATCTTCTCTACTCTAGGCTGAGCCATCATCCCACGGTTGTTGAGTTTGCCGCTAAAAAAATATGTTTTCCCCTTTTGGAGAGTGTCCTTAATGTAAGGACTATTAAACCAAATTAATTTAAGTGCTCCAGAGCTATCTCTAACTGTGGCGCGTTGCATGGAGCGTCGGCCTTTGTATTGATTGGAAACTGCAGTCACCTCAGCCACAATAGTGACTAGTTCATCTTTAACTAGGTCCATGATTAGTTTTTGTTTAGAACGGTCCTCGTAGCGCAATGGAACCCACAACAATAAATCTTTAATAGTGTGGATATTTTTTTCAGCTAGTTTGTTTGTGACTGATGGCCCAACTCCGGCGATGTTGGTGAGTTTGCCAGCGAGTGAATACATAGTTACTCACTAGTTCTTAAGTTAAATTAAATAAAGCAAGCCACTTCCAACTACACTAAGTAGCATGGCCAGCAAGAAAACAATCGCAAAAGCTTTTCCTAGTCGGTCACGTTGTTTTCTAGTCACTTTAATCCTCCACTTTAATTTCGTGAAAGTCCCTTTTACCAGTTTTCAGAATACTACCTGACTTGGGATTAATCTCCTGATTGGGGTCAGTGTATTTTTGAGAGTCAATTGAAACAGCCCCTTGCTCTATTCTTCTACGTACTTCACTACTACTTAATTCTTTTCTAGCTCCAGCGGCTAGGCTAAGAACGGTGGTTGAAGAAGCACTGATCAAGTGAACTGGGGTTTTGTCAGGAATTTGCTTGTTTTGAACTGTGTCTTCAAAGTGAACCTTTGCTCTGGAGGCTTCTTCCTCGGAATGATACATCTTAGTAATTTCACGAGCCAGTTGTTTCTTCCACTGCATTGGATTATCACCACTTTGAATACTGAGATCTATTTTTTTTATTTCATCCGTTGGAACATCTGTCAGCACTGTGTAGTAATCAATAATCATATCGTCGCTAATACTCATTATTTTGCCAAACATATCAATTGGATTTTCAGTCAAAGCCACAAAGTTTCCATAGGATTTACTCATCTTACGTCCATCAAGTCCGTCAATAATGGGAGTAGTTAGGACCCATTTTTCATGATTGCTGTAAATTTTTTGTAAAGTCCTGCCCATCATCATGTTAAAAGTTTGATCAGTTCCACCCAGCTCTAGGTCAACATCCATTACCACACTATCATAGCCTTGCATGAGTGGGTAAATAATTTCATGGGCATGGATTGGTAGACCCCTTTTAATTCGTTCTTGGAACATGTCGCGCTCCATCAGCTGTTGGACCGTGACTTTTCCCATAATTTTAATCAGCTCCACATAAGTGAGTTTATCCAACCAATCGCCATTGCGGCGGATCTCAATTTTATCAAAATCTAAAATTTTACTAGCTTGTTCTTTCCAATCTTTGAAGTTCTCTTCAATCTCTTCATTGGTTAGCTCTGGGCGAGTGGAGTCTTTGCCGGTGGGGTCACCAATTTTAACGGTCCCATTACCAATTAATAAAATTACCTCATGCCCCAACTCAGAAAATTGTTGTAGTTTTCGTAGGACTACACTGTGACCCAAGGTCAGAAGCGATCCAGTTGGATCAATTCCCAGATAAAGGCGGATTTTTTTTTGGTGCATTAGCTCTTCTAAAGATTTTTTTGAAGGGAGAATCTTGGCGACTCCGCGAGTTAAAACTTCATCGGTGGTGTAATTGTTTGGCATAAGGTTTTTTTATTATACAATGATCTCATGGTTCAAGATTATGGCAATCTAAAATCAGTTTTAGATGAAGATCAGCAGGCGCAGTCACGACTAGGGGGTCATTCAACTCCTTCTCAAAACAGGTTCGTTGAAGCTATCTCTACCAGGCAGAACCAGGTCAAGCAACTACTTGCTAGACTACCTCAAACTGTTACTATACGAGATATGGAAATCAATTTGACTGCTATCTGGGAATCAATGACTTCTCCCTTTAGATGGCTGAGGAGAAAAATGACTGGTCAAGCTAAATCTCGACGATTATCTCCGGCTCAAGAACAATTCCGAAAAATTAAACTCATTCGCTTGGGTGCTATTGGTGGCCTAGTGGCAGTGGTTATTGGTGTTTTAGGGTTTTTTGGTCTTTATGCTTGGTACGCCAAAGATTTGCCTAAACCCGGTGAAGTAGTGCGTAAAGAGGGCTTTAGCACTCGCATTCATGATCGTGAGGGAGAGCTTCTTTATGATCTTTACAACACTGAGCGTCGTACTCCAATTCAGATTGAAGAAGCCCCAGATCACCTCAAGCATGCCACAATAGCTATTGAAGATAAGGATTTTTACAAACACCAAGGCTTTGACTTCTTAACTATTTTACGTATTCCTTACAATGCTATTTTTAGACGTCGGGTGGTGGGTGGTTCTACTCTGACTCAGCAGTTGGTTAAAAATGCTCTACTAAGCAATGAACGAACCGTGATTCGTAAATTTAAAGAACTTATCTTGTCACTTCAGATTGAGCGTCGTTTTAGTAAAGATGAAATTTTAGAAATGTATTTAAACGAAGCACCATACGGTGGTACAGCTTGGGGTGTAGGAGCTGCAGCAGATATGTATTTTTCTAAAGACGTAGGTGAACTATCTATCTCTGAGTCAGCATTTTTAGCTGGTTTACCACAGCGTCCCTCCATCTACTCTCCCTTTGCTGGTAAGGAAGATGAAGACGGCAACCCTTATTGGAGAGGTCGAACTGAAGCTGTTTTAGACAGGATGAATGACCAGGGTTATTTAACAGAGATTTCTTATCAAGAATCCTTAACAGAGTTAGGCTCAATGGAGTTTGAGCGCACAGTCAGTAATATTAAAGCACCACACTTTGTATTTTATATTCGTGATCAATTAGAAGAAATGTTTGGTGAAGATGTAGTTGAAAGTGGTGGTTTGCAGGTTACTACCACTCTAGATTTAGAACTACACGAAGAGGCTGAAGCAATAGTCAAAGAGGAAGTAGAAGACATCGCTTATCTGAATATCACTAATGGCGCAGCCATGGTGATGGATCCAAACACTGGGGAAATTTTGAGCATGGTAGGTAGCGCAGATTACTTTGCGAAAGAAGCAACCCAAGAAGGAGATTTAGTAGTAGGTGGTCAATATAACGTCGCAGTTGATGGTTTACGTCAACCAGGCTCATCGATTAAGCCTGTTACTTATTTAGCTATGTTTCAGCGGGGCTACACACCAGCTAGCATGTTAATGGATGTGGAAACAGAATTTGCGACTGGCATTGATCCCACGGAAAAGCCTTATCAACCTAAAAATTATGACGGTAAGTTCCATGGCCCAATTAGTTTGCGCAGCGCCCTAGGTAGTTCAATTAACGTACCGGCAGTCAAGTCAGTTGCTTTAGTTGGTGTAGAAAACTTCCTCCAATTGGCTTATGAGTTGGGTTTTAATACTCTTGAGCCTTCTGAAGAAAATCTAAAAAGATTTGGTTTAGCAGTTACCTTAGGTGGCGGTGAGGTCCATTTAATAGATACTACATCTGCCTATAGTGCCTTTGCTAATGGAGGACGTAGAATGCAGCCGGTTTCTATTCTTAAAGTTGAGGATATGAATGGCAATATTTTATTTGAGCATAAGCAGGTTGAAGGTCCACAAGTTATTACTGCTGGTGAGGCTTTCTTAATCAACCATATTTTGTCTGATAACAATGCTAGACTATTAGCTTTTGGAGCCAATTCTCTCTTAAACACTGGACGACCAATTGCAGTTAAAACTGGTACCACCAACGACCAACGTGACAACTGGACGATTGGCTGGAGTCAAGAAATTATGGTTGGTACTTGGGTAGGAAATAATGATAATTCTCCCATGAAACAAGTTGCTTCTGGTGTAACGGGAGCCTCTCCGATTTGGAGGCGAATTATCTTAGCTGCTTTAGAGCAAGGCTATGAGGCTCCTGAATGGGTAGTCCCAGAGGGAGTGGAACAAGTGCAAGTAGATGGTATTTCTGGATATCCCTCTCACCACAGTTTTCCAGAAAAAACAGAATATGTTTTAACTGGAACGCTGCCCGCTTCGCCAGATCCAATTCATACCAAACTCAAGCTCTGTCGTGGTGAAGAGAAATTAGCCAATGATGCTCGAATTGCTGCTGGTGATTATGACGAGCGAGAGTACATCATAATTCAATTGGATGATCCAGTCAGCCAGGATGATAAGAACCGTTGGCAGGAGGCAGCTAATGCTTGGATAGAAACCCAGAGTGACTCACGATATCGCCCCCCCACGGAATCTTGTGGCGATTCAAGTGATGTTTTTGTGGAGATGAAGAAACCAGAGCATGAAATAACTTATGATAATGAGGATATTGAGATTGAAGTTCGAGCAGAGAGCGGCGAGGGTATCGAGAAGATTGAAATTATTGTAAATGGCGAAGTTCGTGAGACTGTTAATGACCGTGAATATAAGGGCAAACTACATTTGTCTAAGGGTCGTTATGAAGTTTGGGCAAAAGCTTACTCACGCGGAGACAAAGATAAAGAAACTGGTAAAGCTAAGATTGGCACCGGTGGCGAAGATTGGAAAGAGCCAGAGCCAACACCAACGCCTGTTATAGAAGCCACTGATTCAGCTGATGCTACTGATTCTGGGGAAACTACTTAAAAATTATTTTTTCTTTTTTTTCTTACTAGTCCAAAGCATATAGGCGATGCCGATTAATCCCATGCAAATGAAAACTAAGTAAGTTAGAATTAGTGAATCCATTTTAAGACTCCTTTATAGTTATATATCCCAATACGTAAAATATAATATATAGAATTACTCCTAATAAGAATAGAGGAAAGTTTATTTTCTTATCTGGTATTAGCTGTACAAAAACTATGCTAGCAAGAGCTAGATTTCCTAACTCAATAATTTTTTCATCTACTTTTTGTTGGGCAGTTCTTTTGGTTTTTCTACTCATTCATACTAGTAAAATGTCTGTCACTTACAAAAAGTGTAGCAAAAATAAAAAGCAACAATCCTGTCTGTTGAGTTAATAAATAATGATCTAAGGTTGCTATTGGTAAAAGGATTAGTAATGGCAAGACTATTTTTTTGATTCTTAATTTTTTATTTAGTGCCCAAATAAGTAGTATTCCCAACAATCCAGTTTCTGTTAGCCATAATAATCCCACATGATGGACAGGCTGAACAAATCTAACTATTTCTTGATTATCACTATACTCCTCTACTCTGGCTGTAAATTGGTTGAGTCCAGAGCCTAAGATCGGTTTATCTAGAGTGATATTAAGCGCAGCAGTTTGCAAATAAGCACGGCGTGTTAATGAGTCGTCATTTTTTAGATGAGCTGCAGCTAGGCCAATTAGTAAGGGAGTAAGAATGAAAAAAATTGTTCCACAGAAAAGACTCATAGTGAAATCTATTTTTTTCCTAGTGATTAAAATCGAACCGATTATCAGAGTTAAGATTGCTGAGATTGATTGAGTAAGAACAATAACTAAGGTTGCCAAAATGATAGTTAAGCTAGTTAAAACTTTAAGCCATTTTTTTTCTGTACTTAAGACTAACTTAATCAAAGTTAAGTTAAAAATCGCTAGTACTCCTCCCAGAATATTAGGATGGGCTGTAGTGGCATAGGGTAAGACTCTACCAGTATTCCACCAGATATCTTTAACTAGTCCAATAGAATTTGATAAATTTGGTTCCCCAAAAAAAGTGAAACCAAGCAAAGATCTTTGAGTAAGAAACTGCCACAAAGCCAGACTAGATTGAAATAAGATAGTAAAAATAAGGGTGAAATAAATGATTGATTTTTTTAACAATTTTTTATGAGTAGATAAAAACCAAACTAATAACCCAATTTCAATTAACTTAAATAAGTACCACGCTGCAGCTAATGGATAAGGAGTAAATATTTGGCGAACAACAATGAGCGAAACTAAGATGCTGAGTGGATAGAGCTGTGAAGATTTTAAGACAAGTTTTTTTTTGTTATTTATGACTTTAATTAACCAAAGTAGTAGTAAAATTAAGATGAAAATATCACTTAGATACAGTTTGGGAATTAAGTAATCAACCAGCAGACCGTTCACATAAGCACTTGATGTATTTAGTCTCAAGAATAAATTGCTAGGAATTAAAAAAACAATTGAACAAATTAGAAAAGTGTAGATTTTACTTAAAGGCTTTTTTTTCAACACACCCGCATTATACTTCACCTACCAATTTCGCCCCATGTTTCTTTTCCACTTCTTTGACGATCTTTTTTCTCAGTGGTTCAATATCAGTTACCGCCAGGTTTTTTTTAAGGTTGTGGAACTCAATAGTAAAGCTATAGTTGCGTTTATAAACATCTTTTAGTTCTATGCTGCTGATCAGCTGATCAATATTTTTAATGGTATCAACTATCTTTCCTACAGCAGCTTCTTTGGGCAAAGTAAAAGTTAAATCCTCAACTATGGGCATAGTTTTAGGGATGGGCTGATAACTAGGATGAGTCTGGGCAACTTGGATTAAGTTTTCTATAGGTATTTCTACTCCAACTAAGCCTGATTTTAGAATTCCAATGAGTCCAACTGGAGTGTCATTAACAATAATCTCCGCAGATTGGCCAAATGATTTAGCTACCTTTTTACTCTACTATTTCATAATTGGGAATAAAAAGTTGGGCCAGTAAAGACTCTAGGGTTCCACGCACGTATCGGTAATCAGCTGAGGAAACTAGACTCAGCATCATTTTTTCATCAGGAATATTTTTATCTTGGGGGCGGTAAGTATTGGCAATTTCAAAGACAGACAAAACCTTTTTCTGGGGATTATTGCTGATTATTTCTTCCAGTGAAGCTAAAAGTGAGCGACGTAGATAAACTTTATCATCGGTCAAAGGGTTTTGGAGCTTAAGATGTTGTTCAGTTGAGTAGTCTGATTGCAGAGCAATTTCTTCTCCTACCAATGAATATGTATAAACTTCTTGCCAACCAATATTGCTTAAAAAGTGTTTGATTTTATTTTCTAAAGCGAAATCCACATCTGGTGGATAATTGGTGGGGATAGGCGTATCCATGAGGGCACTGGGTAAATTATGGTATCCATAGATCCGAGCAATCTCTTCAACAATGTCTGCGGGAATTTTTATATCTGGCCTGAAAGTAGGTGGAGTTATTACTAGCTTAGTATCTTTTTCCTCTCCTTTAATTTTAACCTCACACTCCAATGCATTCAAAATTTTAACTATTTTATCAGGTTTAATTTTTATCCCTAAATAATCATTAATTCTTTGTAGGCTGATACTAACTGGCTCAGGAATAGACTTACCCAGGAAATCATCGTAGATTTGACTTCCTATCTTAGCTCCACACAAATCTTGGTAAAGTTCGACAGCCTTTAGTAAGGTTGGTTCTGCCAAATGAGGATCAACATTTTTTTCCATTAATTGAGCTGCGGTGGTGCGAATGGCATGAGTCATACTTGCGAAGCGAACCTTATCTGCCCTGATGGATTCCGCTAGTAATAGTACATTTTGGGTACTTTCATCAATTGAAGTATTGGCGGTGCCCTTAATAGAAGGTAGGTCAATGATCTGACCCTCACCATTTTTAAAGACGACTTCTCCACCCACAGTTTCAAAACTTTCTCCGTCTAGAGTAGTGAATCTTTCACCCGGTTGTGCTTCAACAATGTGGATCTCCCCACCAGTTTTCATGAGCTTGTCATAATCAAAAGCATGGATGGGGTGTCCCACATCATGAGTGACATAGTTAGTAATATCAATGGCGGCATCATGAACATTGGTTTCCGTTTGAGTTAGTCTTTTAGCCATCCACTTAGGGGTTGGAGATCTGCTAACATCTTTGAGAATTATAAAAATAGTGCGCTTATTAAGTTTAGAGTCATTAAAAACTTTTGGCATGGGCAATTCTTTAGTTAATTGAAGCGATCTTTTTTCAGAAATATTTAACGGTTTTAATTTAGCTCCAATACCAGCCTGCTCCAAGATCACTGCTGCCTCTCTAGCGATACCGTGTACATTCATTGAGTCAACGCGATTAGTAGTGATCTCAATGTCGTAGACATTTTCTCCTTCAATCTGATAAATTCGTTCTACAGAAGGCCCTGATAAAGATAGACACTTTTGAATTTCCTCAGGAGAGGCCTCTGTTTCTAAGTGATCTAATAGCCATTGGTGTGGGATAAGAATATTCATTTTAAAATTGCTCCAAAAATCTTAAATCTCCTGAATAAATAAGTCTAATGTCATCAATATTCAAACCTTCTTTAAGGGTGTAGGTGCGCTCTATTCCCCAGCCAAAAGCAAATCCAGTATATTCATTAGGATCAATGCCGCCAGCCTTTAAAACATTGGGGTGAACCATCCCAGCTCCGCCGACCTCATGCCAGCCAGATTTGCAAAACCCACATTTACCCCGACCTCTTTTACCAGTGCCATGACAAATGTGACAGCTAAAGTCGACTTCAAATGAAGGCTCAGTAAATTGAAAATGAAATGGACGAATGCGGCTCTTGGTGCCAGGACCATAAAACTGTTCAGCAAAGTAATCTAGAGTACCTTTAAGATGTTGAATATTAATTCCCTTATCTACTACCAAGCCTTCAAACTGATGAAACATTTGAGTATGAGTTGCATCTTGTTGGCGACGATAGCAACGGGCAATATTGATCATTCTGATGGGAGGTTTACTCTTTAGTCGTTCCATTTCTCGCACCTGCCCATTAGAAGTGTGAGTGGTTAAAACTACTTTACCCATTTTTTCATCTTCAGGAGTGTCAACAAAAAATGTCTCCCACTCATCACGGGCTGGGTGATTTGGCGGCATGTTTAAAGATTCAAAGACATAGTAATCCCAATCTACTTCTGGGTAGCGAACACGAGTAAAACCAACTTTTTCAAAAATATGAGTTATCTCCTCCATAGCTTGAGATACAGGGTGCATATGGCCCACCGTTGGTTTGAGACCCGGCATTGTTAAATCAACTTTTTTAGCCTGTTGACTCACATCATTGCCCAAAAGCTGGATCTGGTATTCTAAATTTTCTTTCAGCTTATTGAGTAGTTGTCCAGCCACAGGCCGCATTTCTTTAGGCACATTCTTCAAACCCCTCATCAGGTCATTAATCAAACCCCTTTTGCCTAAGTATTTATTTTGTAAAACTCCAACGTCAGTTTTGGGTTCAGCATCGAACTGTTGCTTGAGATCAACAATGGCTTTTTTGAGTGCTGGTAGTGATTTAGTATTTTGAATCATCTTGGTTTATTCTAGTACAACTTTCCATTAAAAAACTCCCCGTTTGGGGAGTTTGTTTTTTTACCAAAAACCTCTCCCCTTTAGCAGTGGCTAAAAAAGAAAAAGTTTGTAGAGGTAAGTTGGGCTGTCATTGTGATTGATCTTATTTTTTCAAACCACTCTTGTCAACCACGGCTTTGAAAGCCTCAGGGTTGTTTACAGCTAACTCAGCTAACATCTTGCGATCAATTTTAATGTTGGCTTTATTAAGAGCAGCAATGAATTTAGAGTACTTGAAACCAGGATCGATTTGTCTAACCCCTGCATTAATTCTCATGATCCATAATTTTCTAAAATTACGTTTTCGCAGTTTACGACCAATAAAAGCATATTGATCAGCATGAAGCATGGCTTCAGTAGCTCTTTTGATGAGACGGTTATAAGTACCGCGATAGCCTTTAGTAAGTTTTAGAACTTTCTTATGGCGACGACGACGAGTGAATCCAGTTTTTGTTCTTGGCATAATTTAAATTCCTTTAGGCGAGACCCATCATCTGTTTTATTTTTTTAGCGTGTCTGCCTGTAACTTCAGTCAACAAACGATACTTACGAATAGTTTTTTTACTTTTCTTTCTACGGAGATGTCTAGAGTTCTGACGACGACGCATCAGCTTGCCGGTTCCAGTGACTTTAAATCTAGCGGCAGCGCTTTTTCTAGTTTTTTGTTTGTATTTTTTCATGCTTGTTTCCCTTTTGGTCTTAGCTGCATCATGATTTTAGTGCCAACTGACTTAGGTTTAATTTCGACCTCAGCCTGATCTTGAGTTTCCTCAATAATTCGTTCGAAGTTTTTAAATCCGAACTCTTTTTTAGTTCTTTGTCGACCGCGACGAAAGTCTGCTTCTACTCTGACTTTATCGCCATCTTCCAAGAATTTTTTAATTCTTTTGAGTCTAGTTTGAAGGTCTCCCTCATCTATAAAGGGGGTCAACCTAACTCCTTTTATTTCTTGTTGGCGAGCACTTTTTCTTTGCTCAGCCTTTTTTTGTTGTAACCAATATTTATGTTTAGAAAGTTCAATAATTTTAACCACTGGAGGCTTAGCCTGTTGAGTAATCAAAACCAAGTCTTTGTCTTGTTGCCTAGCTTGAGTCAGAGCTTCGTCTGTCGACATAATTCCAACTTGATTTCCTTGGTAATCGACTACTCTTACCTGAGGAAACCGAATGGCTCTGTTGGCAACAATTCTATCTTGTTTTTTGTATTTGCTGTATTTGCGTCTACCCACTCTGGTTTTTATCTACTTTCTGATTATATTTATTTGTTACAGTAAGGCATGCATTATACCAGGAGTTTTTTGATTGTGAAACTGGAAATGGTCAGTTATAATACTGATTCTTAACATTTATAAGAACTCGTAGCTCAGTTGGTTAGAGCGCTACGTTGACATCGTAGAGGTCAGTGGTTCGAGTCCACTCGAGTTCACACTCTTTGATACTTTGTTATTATCCACCACTATAAGAGCTTTTTCGCTCATGGTGTATCATATCAAACACAGCTTTGCTCTCCTGAGCTCCACCCCCATCCAAAGACATTCCGCCCTTGATTTTGCGAGCTTGCATTCTCTTTTTCTTGATTTGCTGCTGCTTCATCCAAGTGCGAGCACTTTTAACTTTTTGAGTTAGTAGCATGATGAAAGCTTTAAGTTTTTGAAAGTATGATTTTAATCCCAGACCAGTAGTACCCTGAGAAGTCACGGTCTGAGTAGTTTGAATGTCAACTTCTTTATAGAACTTACTAATCTCTGAAGCCAACACTTTTAATTCTTTTCTAACTTCTTCCAGCTCTTTTTTAGTTCGTTCTTTATTGGCACTAAAAATTTCTTCTTGATCAACTGGATTAACTTGATCGTGGAGTTTTTTTCGTAACTCCGCTTTTTTCTTTTCTTCCTTGAGTTCAACCTCTTGTTTTTTAAGCTCTTGAGGACTATTTTCTTGAGGAATTTTACCTCCCGTTCTGGCTAAAGCTTCGCCAAACAAGTCGTTTTGTTCATCTGATGGAGAGTTTTTTCCAGCATAAGCTCCCTTTTCAGACTCGGCTAAAGCGCGAGCAAAAGGATTAGTTGCACTCTGGTTTTTCTTACCGGAGTTTCCTGGTGGGGTTATGTTTCCCAGACTGTTCATTTATGACCCAGTATTATAGCATACAAATATATTATAGGACAATTTGAAGCTATTTTATCTCGAGGAGCTGATCAATTAGCTTACGACGGCCAACTTGTTTGATCAAATGTTGTAAATAATGGTGGTCTTTTTCAATTTGTTGTCTTAGTTTTTTATCTTTAATTTTGTCTAACTCCGCTATTTTGTCTTGATCAGTAACTTTAATCTTTTCTACCTCTTCAATTTCTCTCAAGACGAACTCTAGTTGAAGTTGTCCCAAAACCTGAGCAGCTACTTGAGAAGACATTTCTTCAAACTTTTGATTTCTTCTTGCTAAGTAATCGTCTAGAGACAATCCTATTTTTTCAAGTTCCTTAGCCATGCGTTGAATCTCACGCTTTGTTTCTTCTTTGAGTAATAACTCTGGAATTCGAGGCTGAGTGTCTTCTACTAAGGCTTTGAATATTTGATGAAGCTTAGCTTCCTTTACTTGACTCTCGAGCTGTTCTGCTGTGGGTTTGGGGGATTTTTTGTCATCCTTAGCTGCTTTATCAGCCTGTGATTTTTGTTCTTTAAGCTGTTTAAGAGCGGCTTTTAGACCCTTTTTAACAGATTTCTGATAACTACCCAGCTTTATAGTTGGTTTCTCGGCAATCTGGATTTCTAGCTCCCAATCCTCTCCCCACTTCATACTGATTGGGCTGACCTCTGGTTGAGTGAGAGGTTGCTTATTTTCTTGTTCAATTAGTTCTTCGTACTGGGGGGGAATGAGATTTTCTAAGACTTTATTAACCAATCTTTCCCTTCCCAACTTTTCTTCTACAACTTTTAGAGGAGCCTTGCCTTTTCTAAAACCTTGAGCCTTGACGTTTTTAGCTGAGTTCCTAAGTACTTGATTGTATTCTTTCTCAACTTGTCCCCAAACTAGTTTTAATTTGAGCTTTGTGTTTTCAGCCACAATGTCTGGCTGCTGAGTTTTTTTTGGAGTCTTTTTAGCTGGTTCTTTTTTTGTCATAGGCAGGTATTATACAGGATAAATAAAGCAGGTATAATAAGACTCCTGGCACGATACCAGAGTGGTTAATGGCGAGGTCTGCAAAACCTTCGTTTCGCGGGTTCGAATCCCGCTCGTGCCTCACATTTTTTATGAAATCTTTTTTTATTCATACTTTTGGTTGTCAGGCTAATAAATCAGACTCAGAGCGAATTGCTGGTGATTATTTTGCTCGCGGCTTTATTGAGGCAAAAAGCTGGCAGAAATGTGACGATCTGGTCATTAATACTTGCGCTGTTAGACAGCGAGCTGAAGACAGAGCACAAGGTTTTTTATATAACGTGACTGAGTATTTTAAAAAAACTGGTAAAAAAAAGCCCAAGATCATTTTAACCGGTTGCATGGTTCATCATGGAGATCAGAAATTACTAAAAATACTCCCAGAGTTAGATGAGATTCTACCAATTAATGAGGTTGGCTTTAATCAAGCAGCAATTCGCAAAGATAAAAAACATGCTTGGATTCCGATTTCGACTGGCTGTAATTCATATTGCACCTACTGCATTGTGCCTTACTCTAGAGGTCGAGAAAGATCACGCAGCAAAGAGGAGATCTTGAAAGAAGTACAGGATTTAGTTGATCGAGGCTATGAGGAAGTCACTTTATTGGGGATGAATGTCAACTCTTGGGGTTTAGAAAAAGTTGGGATTGGTTTTAGAAAAATGATGATGCGAGAAAATGGCTTTACTAGGCAAGATTTGCCAGAAAACCAATCTCAATATCTTAAACCTCAAGGGACACCGCCTTTTGTAGAGCTAATTCAAGATATTTCTAAATTTAAACAAATTAAGATAATTCGTTTTATGACCAGCAACCCCTGGGATTTTCATGACGAATTAATTGCAGAAATTGGTCAAAATAAAAAAATTGACCGCTATGTACATTTACCTGTTCAATCAGGTAGCAACAATGTTTTATATCGCATGAACCGTGGTTATACTCGAGAAAGTTACTTAGAAGTGGTCAAAAAATTGCGCCAAGCTGATCCTGAAATTGTTTTGGGGACAGACATCATTGTGGGTTTCCCCGGAGAAACAGATGACGAGTTTCAAGAAACTGTAGATTTAGCAAAAAAAATCAACTGGAAAGTGGCTTTTGTAGCCATGTACTCCCCTCGCCCAGGGACAGCCAGCTGGAGGATTTACGAAGACGATATTCCCCACAAGATTAAAAAAGAACGCTGGGAGATATTGGATCAAATAATTAACAAGGATAATTTAAAAATCAGACCAAAGGTAGTTTGAAAATATTTTCAATAATTGGTCCAACTGCAGTGGGAAAAACCTCGTTTACCCTAGAGCTGGCTGAGGAAATTCTAAACAATAAAGATTACTCGGGGATTGATCTGATTTCAGCCGATTCAAGACAAGTTTATCGGGGCTTTGAGATCATTTCTGGAGCTGATATTCCAGCCGAATTTAAATTAAATAGGGGTAAAAAGATTACATACCCTTTTTATTCAAAGGAGAGAATTAATTTACATGGAGTGTCAATCGTTTCTCCCGATGAAGAGTGGTCAGTAGCTCATTTTCAGGACTTGGCCTTAGAAGTGATTAAGTTGGCTAAGCAAGAGAATCGCCTAGTCATAGTTATTGGCGGTACGGGCTTATATCACGATCAATTGTTAAACTCCAACGCCTCTCTAAGAGTTAAGCCCAATGACGATGTCAGGCAAAAAGCTGAACAAATGAAGCTAAAAGATCTACAAGTTTGGGCAAAAAAAGCCAACCCATCTAGAGTGGCAGAAATGAATAACTCAGATATAAATAATCCTCGTAGGCTAATAAGAGCCATCGAGATTGGTCTGAATCAAGCTGGTAAAAAATATATATATTCAGCATTAAATTTTGAGCAGATCTATATTGGTTTAGTTCAAGATTTAGCAAAAATAGAAGAGAAGATTAGACAACGAGTCCTGGAAAGATTCTCTGATCAATCAATACCAGAGGTTAAGCAGCTTCAAGAAAAATATCAAGATTGGTCATTACCAGCATTTAGTGCTTTGGGGGTAAGTGAGATAGGTCAATATTTAAACGGTCTTTTTTCCAAAGAGGAATGCCTGTCTTTATGGACATTACATGAGCTCCAGTATGCAAGGCGCCAACTAACATGGTGGAAAAATAGAGACGTTGCTTGGTTTGAGATAGACAATCATAAGTGGAAACCAACGGCGTTTACTTATATACTGAATTTATGCTGAAACTCTTCAAAAATGAAACAAATATCTCTGTTTCTCCTTCAATAGTTATCTTCACTACTTTTTTTCTTTTATTTTTATTCTTTCTTTATCAAATTAGTGATATCTTAGTTTTGTTTTTCTTTGGTTTTATTATTATGGTGGCGTTGCACCCTATCGTGCATAAGCTCGAAATTAAACTAAAGTTTCCTAGGTTCTTAGCTATTATGGTTACTTACGTTTTTGTTTTTTTGGGTATCGTAAGTGCTTTGGGGTTATTAATCCCACCTCTAGCTCGGGAGTTATATCAATTTTTAAGAGAGTTTAACCTTCCTTGGTTGCAGGAAGAGATTACTAATTTTAGCTTTAACCTAACTGAGATAAGTAGCATTATTGATCAATTAGGTAATTCAGTTACTACGCTCTATTCAGTTATTACCTCTACTTTTTCAAGTATTTTTACCGTCATGACTGTGTTGGTAATCTCGCTCTTTTTAATGTTGGATCGCAAGCGTCTCCATCTGCGCGTTGCTTGGTTTACCAAAAACAAACAACATCTTAAAATAACTAGAGAATTCATTGATTCTTTGGAATATCAGTTGGGCGGCTGGGTCAGGGGTCAGCTAATCTTAATGTTAGTGATTGGAGTAGTCACATACATAGGATTAATCCTACTTTCAGTTCCTTATGCGGCACCACTGGCTCTACTAGCAGCCTCTTTGGAAGTTTTACCCAACTTGGGTCCGACTTTATCAGCCATTCCCTCAATTGTGATTGGAATTATCACGGGAGGTCCAGTTTTAGGATTAGCGGTGTTTGTATTCTATGTTTTAGTGCAACAGTTAGAAAATAATTTATTGGTGCCTAAAATTATGCAAGACAACGTTGATGTGAGCCCGTTAATTTCAATCTTAAGTATTTTGATTGGCTTAGAGATGGCTGGAATTATTGGAGCCTTGCTGGCTATTCCAGTTTATATTGTAGTTCGATCGGTCTACTCAACTTGGTTTAAAGATTTAATTCTATCCTAACTCTTAAAAGATGATACACTTGGGGTGAGCAACCGGACAATGGCGCTCTGCCTGCAGGGTGAGGAAAGTCCGGACAGCAGAACAAGAGGTGAGTATAGAGCCTCAGTGACGATTCGGGTGGCGCCGAGTGAAACGATCAAGCTTCTGGGTATTTCTTACTTTTGTAAGAGAAGGTAATCCTCACTTGCTGCGACTGGCGGTTTTCACCTTAATGGAGTTGTTCCCTATCATGGTGATAATGTCCCAGGCTTAGATAGATCATTGTCTAAAACAGAATCCGGCTTACGGGTTGCTCAAATTTATGAGTATAATGGACAAAAGTCCACAAAGGAGTGACTATGCCACAACTTTACGCATCTATATCTGTCTTAACGACTGAAATTCTTACAGAAATCTCAGCCTTTCTTCCTCGATTGGTTGCAGCTCTCTTAATCTTATTAATTGGAGCTGGTGTTGCTAAGGGAGTGAAAGGATTGATTGTTAAGTTATTGGAGGCATTAAAAGTAGCTGATTGGGTTAAAAATACTCCAGTGGAGCATTTTTTCAAAAATGCTGAGTTTGGGGAAAAGATGGAGGGGGTGTTAGGAGGAATTATTTACTGGATTTTGATGTTGGTGGTAATTCACTCAACAGTTTCAGTTCTAGGTTTGGCTTCTTTAACCCACGTTTTGGATAGAGTGCTTGCTTATGTACCACGCATAATCTCATCGGTTCTAGTGCTATTCTTTGGTCTCTTAGTATCGGGCTTGGTGGAGAGCTTAGTGAAGGGCTCGATTATGAGCATTGACGGCAAAAGCGCCCGACTATTAGGTAAGGTGTCAAGCTATTTAGTGCTAAGTATTGCAATTCTGGCAGCTATAAATGAACTCCGCATTGCTAGTGAGTTTATTATGGTCTTGTTCATTGGTTTTGTGACAATGTTATCACTAGGGTTTGGTTTAGCAATTGGCTTTGGTGGTCAAGGTGTGGTTAAAGATATGCTGACCAAATGGTACAAGCAAACTTCCAAGGAAGTTAAGAAAAAATAGAATTTAATTCATGACCATCCTCGAAGCAGTCTTCCTGGGAATAGTTCAGGGAGCCACTGAGTTCCTTCCAGTTTCTAGCTCCGGACATTTGGTTTTAGTTCAAGATCTATTGGGCTGGCATCAACCCGATTTGACTTTTGACGTTTGGCTGCACTTCTCCACTCTCTTAGCTGTAATTATTTTTTTCTGGAAAGACATTCGTTCACTAACAAAAAAGGAGATGTTTATAATTTTAGTGGCTTCATTCCCCGCTGCTATAGTAGGATTATTTTTTGAAGATTCAATCAGTGGCCTATTTGGTTCTACAAAAATTGTAGCCTCAGCTTTATTAGTGACTGGACTGCTCAATCTTTTTACTGATAGAGTTATTAAAAACAAATCGGTAGAGAAAAAAGAATCACCCATAAGTTTAAAACAAGGATTTATTGTAGGCTTATTTCAAGCTTTAGCCATCATTCCTGGTATATCTCGCTCAGGGTCGACTGTTTTTGCTGGTTCTCTACAGGGTCTTAATAGGCTGAGAGCTTTTAAATTTTCTTTTTTACTGTCTTTGCCGGCAGTTTTAGGAGCCAGCTTAATTCAATTCACTAAAGTGTTAAATCAGGGTGTGGATGGAGTTGTCAGCTCAGCTTTTTTATTAGCAGCTGGAGCTGCTTTTTTGACTGGATTAGCTAGTCTACATGTCTTTAGATACGTGATGAAAAAATCAAGATTGAATTGGTTTGGCTACTACTGTTTGGCTTTAGGAACAAGCTACCTATTGTTCTTTTAAATTAAATTATCCTGACGATATTGAAGAGCCTCAGCCAAGTGATGTTTTTGAATTTTATATTTGTGATCTAAGTGAGCAATGGTTTGAGCAACTCTAATGAGACGAAAGTATCCTCTGGCTGTAAGATTTAACTTGCCTATAGCAGCATTGAGTAAATTTCGAGTTGGGCCAGACATTTTTACTCTATGTTTAATTTGGTGAGTAGAAAGCTCAGAATTAGAAAGACAGTTGAGTCTGTTTAAAAAAGAAGCCTGGATTGTTTTGGCTTTTATCACCCTATGTCGAATAGAAGCTGATGAGACTTGTTCAGTTTTAGAGTTAGCGAGTTGGCTGATATCGACAGATTTAACTCTGATAAATAAATCAATTCTGTCTAAAAGTGGCCCAGAAAATTTCTTTTGATATTGATTTAAGGAAAATTGTGAGCAGCGGCATATTTTTTGTTTTGATCCATACCAGCCACAAGAGCAAGGGTTAGCAGCTGCAATCAAGGTAAAAGCAGCTGGATAGGTAATGGATCCATGAGCTCTAACTAAAGTGATTTTCCTATCTTCTATGGGCTGACGCAGAGACTCTAGTGTGCGTTGATCAAACTCTGTAAATTCATCTAAGAACAAAATTCCTCGATGAGCTAAAGAAACCTCTCCAGGACGAAGATATCTCCCTCCGCCCAACAAACCTGCATATGATGAGGTATGGTGAGGATTTCTAAAAGGTCGGGAAGTAATGAGGCCCGCCAATTTTTTAGAGCAAACAGAGTAAATGGTGGTTACTTCAATAGACTCAACTTCACTCAAGGGAGGTAAGATAGAAATCATAGTTTTTGCTAAGATACTTTTTCCTGCTCCAGGGGGACCAATTAGCAAAACATTGTGACCACCAGTGGCAGCAATCTCCAGTGCTCTCTTAGCATAATCTTGGCCATAGATATTTTTAAAATCTAATGAAGAGCCTTGATCTCGGTGAGGTTTAAATTTTTTAGGAGCTAAAACCGGTAGGGGTTGATCATTTTTAATGAAATCCAAATACTCTTGAAGATGATTGAGAGGATGAATGGTTACGCCAGATATAGTCGAAACCTCTTCCATGTTCACTGCTGGCAAGATTACTTTTTCAAAACCCATATTTCGAGCTGCTATTACAAGCGGCAGTGCTCCTTTAATGGGCTTCAAGTCTCCATCTAGTGAGAGCTCGCCAAAAAAAATAGTTTGACTAGTATCAACTTTAACTTCTCCATACATCTTGAGCATTCCAACAGCAATTGCTAGCTCAAAACTGGGACTACTTTTTCTAATATCAGCTGGAGCTAAGTTGACGATAGTTCTTCGACTACGAATTCTAACCCCGCAGTTTATTAGTGCTGAAGTGATTCTCTCTTTAGATTCCTCGACTGCTTTTGTGGGAAGACCAATAATGATTAGGTTGGGGGTGCCACGATTTGAATCAACTTCTACCTCAATCTTAATTGGTTTAAGACCACTAATAGTAGCCGTGAAAGTTCTAATAAGCACATGCTTTATTAGACAAGAACATGCCTACTGTATACGTAGTAATTACTTGCTATTGGTAATAAGTGAGATCTGTTCGATTAGCCGGTGGCAATAACCCCACTCATTATCATACCAACTCAGAACTTTAACTAAATTTCCACCAACGACCTTTGTGAAACTTAGGTCAACTATTGAGGATTCAGATCTACCTACAATATCTGATGAAACAATAGGCTCATCAGTTACAGCTAGTATTCCTCTCCAGTGATCTTTTTTTGCAGCTTCAATAAAAGCTTGGTTAACTTCTTCAACAGTGGTATCTTTTGAGGTCACAAAAACTATATCAGATAGTGAACCAACTGGAGTGGGTACTCGAATAGCCATCCCATCAAACTTGTTTTCTAACTGGGGAATTATTTTAGTAGTAGCGACAGCAGCGCCGGTAGTGGTTGGAACAATATTCATCGCAGCTGCTCTGGCGCGACGCATATCTTTGTGAGAGTTATCAAGTAAATTTTGACCATCAGTGTAGGCATGAATAGTGGTTAGCATGGCTTTTTCAATTCCAAACTCTGCCTCCATAATTTTTGTGACTGGTGCCACACAATTAGTTGTGCAGGATGCATTTGAAAAAACTTTATTTCCAGATTTGAATTCATTAACTCCAATTACTGAAGAGCTAACGTTGCCTTCTTTAGCGGGTGCGGAAAGAATTACGTGTTTAGCCCCACCTTCAAAATGGAGGGCTGCCTTATCTTCAGTACGAAAGACTCCAGTTGCTTCCAGAACTATCTCTACCCCATTTTTACTCCAAGGTAATTTAGCAGGATCTCTTTGAGCAGTAACTACTATTTTTTTTGAACCTGTTTCATCCTTAAGAATGATTGTTCCTAGGACTGGATCTTGATTGGAGACACTGTCTTTAGATTGGTGGACATCAGTAATAATCTCAACTTTAAACTCACCATAGTTGGTGTCACGTTTTAATAAATAAACCCAATCCTCCAGCTCCATTGAGCCAGAAGTGTTAATCATCTTAAGATCTGAATTTTTTTGGTGATGAAGCCACCACACTCTACAGGCAGTACGACCAATTCGGCCGAAACCGTTGATTCCAAAACTAGTCATACTTCCTCCTTAAATTAATTGTTACTTATCAGCCAGGACTGTTTTAACATCATTGCTGACAAAGGTGCCAATATCTTCACCAACCACTGCTTTTTGTAAGTTGTCACCCTCAAATAATTTAAAGATCATTAGCGGCATGTTATTTTCACTGCTCATAGCTAAAGCTGTGGTGTCCATAACTTGAATCTCATCTAGTTCAATTGCATCTCTAAAGTTAATAGTTTTATATCTTTTGGCTTTAGGATGTTTGATTGGATCTTTATCAAAAATTCCATTTACCTTTGTAGCTTTCATTAATACATCACAATCCAGCTCTAGCGCATGAAGTGCAGCACCAGTATCGGTGGTAACATAAGGAACTCCTGTTCCGGCGGTGATAATTACCACCCTACCCTTCTCCATATGCCTGATTGAGCGCCTTCTGATAAAGCCCTCAGCTACTGCTGGCATATCTAAAGCTGATTGTAGTCTGGTGGGAACACCAACTTTTTCAATTGCATCCTGAAGAGCCAGGCCATTCATAACTGTAGCTAACATACCCATATAATCGGCCGTAGTTCGGTCTATACCAGCTTTTTCCCCAGCTATGCCCCTGAAAATATTACCGCCCCCAATTACAATTGCTATCTGTGTATTTTTGGCATAAACAGACTTAATTTGCTCGGCCATAGTAACAGTTGCTTTGGGATCAATACCATAATCTTGATTACCAATCAGAGACTCACCGCCCACTTTAAGCATAATGCGTTTAAAATTTCGTCTAGCCATGGTCTTCGTCCTCTATCTATTTTTTATTTTTAATTAGTTGCTCTATTTTATCAATTTTCAAATGAAGGTCCTGAAGCTCTTTAAGAGATTTTTTATCTACAGCTACATCTTGCTTTACTACAGCCATATCTTTTTGGTGTTCGAGTTTTCGCTGACGATCTCGTTGAGCTGTTTCAATATTCTCGGCCATTAAAATAAAAATACCAATATAAATAGCTTCTATCGAGACAATAACTAGAAGTCGTTCTATGTTCCAGTTGAAGACAAACCACCCTACGAAGATGAGGGTATGGGCTATTATGCTGGTCCAGGAGCCAAACAGACGGACAAAAACAACTGTAGCTCTCGCAAGAAGGGATTTGGAATTTTGGTGTTGATTGGTGTCCAATTTGTCAATCATTGTGGTAAATATTGATGATACGATACTTTCTCTAGAAGGGCAAATGTGTTTTTAGGCGTAGCCACTTCCAACGTAGATTCTCTCCCAAGCGATAGAGCCGGTACATTTGGTAATTCATGACCAAATCATAACTACCAATGGATTCCATTAATTTTCCACCATAGCCTTTTTTAAAACGGTGAAACCCAAACCAGGGATTTTTTGGATCTGGGTCTGGTCCTAAACTTCCCCACATATCAAAACTATGGCAGCCGGCTTCTTTTCCAAACTTAATCATCTCCCACATCATTAAATTACTTGCCATAACATTGCGATGGACATTGCGAGAAGCACCGTAGGGATAGTACAACACATCATTAAATAAAAACATTATCCAAGAAACTACTATGGTGTCTTCATAAACAGCATTAAAAATTCTTACTGTTCCTGAGTCACCCAAAGACTGCCAGATTTTTCTAAAGTAATCTGGAGTATGAGCGTAGAATCCTTGTCTAGATTTAGTTTCTTCTAGAATTTGAATATATTGATCCATTCCTTCTTGAGTAGTATTTTCATAAATCTTAACACCTTTTTTGTAAGCCAAGTTAACGTTGTATCGAGTTTTTTTGTGAAGATTAGCAAAAAGTTGATCCTCGGACAGCGATAGATCTAATTGAAAAGTATGTTTAGTAAAAAGTGGTCTGCCTTTGACAGCTCCATGTTTTTTAAATAATTCCACGAGCTGTGAGAAATTAGGCGGAACATTAGAATTTTGAAGTTCGTTGGGCTCCAATTTGATAAAAAGCGCATTGTGTTTTGTTGCTAGTTGTTTTAGAGCTGATATCTGATCGTCGTCGGGAGCAAAGCCTTTTGGAAGATAGCCAATTGTTTTATTGATTCCTGGGACAGGTATGTCATGAAAAGTAACCTGAAGTCCTTTAACTAGCCTTTCACCCTCAAAGAAACCTAGGCGATCAACTTTAACTCCAGTTTTTTTTCTGAACTCTCCCCACTCCCATGACTGCAGGGGGTGAGAGACAACTAAGTTATAAAGCTCCTTCTCTTCTGATCTAATGGTGCGAATAAGCATAGGTTGATTATAGAAAAAGTTATGACTCAAGGAAAGCATCTAGATCCATATCACCACTCAAAACCGAGTCTAATACATCATCATCTACAACCAAGTGACGCCTGGATGAATGATGCTTGGTTTCTCCATCTCTCTTTTGTATCAACTCTGGGCTTATTTCACTTAAAAACCTACTTTTTAGGGAAGGAGAGCTTTGACCGTATTGCCAGCGACGTTGAGTGTAGGAAAAATATAGCCTTTCTTTAGCTCTAGTGATGCCAACATAGCAGAGTCGTCTTTCTTCCTCAAGTTGGTCAGGGTCATAAAGGGATCTAGAGTGAGGTAGCAGGCCTTCCTCCATTCCGACCATAAAAACTACTGGGAACTCCAACCCCTTAGCAGCATGTAAACTCATGAGGGTAATATTGTTTTGTTGATTTTGGTGAGAAATATCAGCTAAGTAATTATCCTGAACTAAGGCGATGTTCTCTAGAAAAGTAGCCAAATCTTGAAACTTAGCAGCTACATTTTGTAACTCTTGAATATTTTCAATTCGAGCTGAATCTTGAGGATCATCTTCATTGTATTTTTCAAGATAGCCACTAGCCTTCATCGCCCCCTCCAGAGCTTGTAGAGGATTAATCTGGCCCTGTTTGTCTCTCCAGGTAGAAAATTTAATATATCGACGCTTACCGAGTTTTAGAGCTCTATTTTTACTCACCTCATCTTCTGGATTAAGAATGAGCCGTAAATAAGCCAATGCATCTTTTACCTCTTTTCTTTCATAGAATTTAAATCCACCTACTATTTGATAAGGTATGCCTCTGCGCATAAAAGCTTCTTCAAAAGCTCGTGATTGAGCATTTACTCGATATAAAATAGCAATATCCTGATGGCGATAGTTGTGAAGGTTGGTAACTATTTCTTGAAGAACTGCCTGAGCTTCTTTTTCATTATCTTCGGTTTCTAAAACTGTAATTAGTTCTTGTCTTGGGTGTTCAGTCCAGAGTTTAAGCACAGGATGACCGGTGTTGTGTGAAATAACTTGGGTGGCGGCGTCTAAAATAGTTTGAGTAGAGCGGTAATTTTGTTCTAATTTATACTGGGAGATATCATTAAAATCACTTTTCAAGTAATTAAGATTGCGATAATCTGCCCCCCTCCAGGCATAAATACTTTGGGAAAAATCACCTACCACATAAACATTATTTTGAGGCTTACCAAGGAGTTGAGTGAGTTGATACTGTGCTTTATTGGTATCTTGATACTCGTCCACTAGAACATGGAGAAATTGAGACTGATATTTTTCAAGGGTTGGTGAATGAAGCTTAAATAATTTGACAGTTTTTAATAGTAAGTCATCAAAATCAACAGCCTGGTTTTTTTCCAATTTATGTTGGTAGAGCTTATAAACCCTAGCAACGTGTTCTTGGAAATCATTCTCAGCCTGTTTTTTATAACTTGATGCAGAGACCATTTGGTTTTTAGCATTAGAGATAGCTGCCTTAACTCCATTACGGTTATATCTCTTGTGGTCAAAATCTTGATCTTTGTAAATTTGTTTAATCAAAGCATCTTGATCTTGGGTGTCATAAATAACATAGTTGGGATCTAGTCCCACAAACTTACCATTGCGACGCAACATCGTGGCACAAATACGGTGAAAAGTACCTGAGTAAGGGAGGTGAAAACCGGTTAGTTCTTGAACTCGATTGCTCATTTCTTGAGCGGCCTTATTGGTGAAAGTCATCAATAATATATTTTCTGGTTGGAGTTTTTTCTCCATTATCAAAAATGCTGCTCTTGTAGTTAGAACTTTGGTTTTTCCTGATCCAGCTCCAGCCAATACTACAGCTGGACCACCCTCATGCAGTACCGCTTTTTCTTGTTGTTCGTTGAGTATTGAGAGTAGGTCGGTCACGCAACGTATGCTAACACAACCTATTTGAAGAATGATATAGTGACGGAGTAGCAAAGGAGATCTAATGAAAAAAATAATTGTAGCTAACTGGAAATCAAACAAAAACCAAGAAGAAGTTGAGTTCTGGCTAGATACATTTAAAACTTATACTGATCTTAATAATGAGGTGGTGATTGCACCCCCCTACCCCTTTTTGTCTCTCGTGGCTGATAAAGTTAAAGACCAGAAAGACATCTCTCTAGCAGTTCAAAACCTGAGCGCTTACCCAGCTGGTAGCTATACTGGTGAGATATGTGTAAGAAACATAGAGGGATTTGAGATTAAATATGCGATTTTAGGTCATTCTGAGCGTCGTCGTTATTTGGGTGAAAATCATCAAGATGTGGCCAATAAAGTTGACCTATGTTTAGCTGGGAAGATTACGCCAATTATTTGCATCGATGTTGACTATCTAGAAGATCAGGCTAGTGCAATTTCCAGTGAGAATCTGGAAAAATGCATTGTGGCTTATGAGCCACCAAACGCAATTAGCACCAATGGTGGTGAGAATCCTTCAGTCAAAGAAGTCAGTAAGGCGGTGATAAAGATAAAGGAAATTTTTGGTGAAATTAAAGTTATTTATGGGGGAAATGTGACTCCAGATAATGTGAGCGATTATCTATCGACAACCGACGGAGTCTTGGTTGGTGGGGCGAGTCTGGATGCTAAAATCTTTGAACAACTAGCTTACAAAGAATAAATTTGATAATTTTTTGAGGCTTTAATTAATTTTAAATGACTGAAATTTTTTGAGTTAGCACGCCAAACCCTTTTTTCATTGGGGCCAATCACCACATAATCTACCCGATAACTTTCAAACAAATTTTGATTCTTTTGAGGAAACTCAAACATTAAAGAAACATCAGATTCAACTTGCTTGGTTTCATAACCATGAGTCCAGAGCCAACCTCGATATGTCATCAAGGCTTGTCTGCCGGTTAGATTAAATAACCAGTGGTTGTGATTATCACCAGTGAGCCAAATAGATTGAGGGTCAGTATTATTTTTTACCCATTCGGCTAAGTTTACTTCCGCTTGTGAATACAAAATATGGCTATGAAGTTTAAAGCGAACAGCACGATAAGCATCTATTGATCCGGATGAAATGGACGTAATAAATAGGGTAATAATAAGTAGTTTCGATATAATGGGAGCCCTTTTCTTTTTCCACATTGATATTAAAAAATGGGCTGCAAGTCCAGAAAATCCCACTGATGCCCAAACAACCAACTTAGTGTTATCCCAAATAAATGGTTGAAATAAAAATAGGTTGAGCAGGATAAAGATGATAAAAAAAGGAAGAAAAGTAATTAAGGACAGGTTCTTATTTTTATTACTTTTATTTTTAACTAAGTTAATTAATCCTAGAGTAGCTAGTAAGGGAATAAAGCCCCAGTTTTTTATCCAGAACAATAGCCAGTTTTCATCTGGATATTCATAGCTGTACCAACCAGGAAACCACTTTATAAACTGATTAGATACCTGTGAAAATAAAAATATTTTAATAATTGGAATAGCAATTATGGCTACTCCAGCTACCAAAGGGAGCCACTTTTTAATACTTTGTTTATTGAAATATTTTATCCACATATCACCCACTGCCCAGGTGGCAAGAATAATGAAAGCAGCCAAGAAAGAATGGGTATGAATAAGTGGCATAGACCCTAAAATAATGACGGGAGCCACCAACTTATTAAAAGAGATTTTGTTTTTAGACTTAAGAAAAAGAGACCAACACCATGCTAATGCTACAAGTGTTAGTGGGAAGCCCAAACTAAAGGCTCGTTGGGGAATAATCATGCTATCAATAACTGAAATCCATCGATAAAACAATGGCTCGATATTAGTATATTGTTGAGGCGGGTTGAGAGCAGTTAGAAGTGGCTTTTCAGCTTCTATAATGTCTTTGAAAAAGTAAACAAAACCCAATCCTCCATTTAGTAAAAATAGCAGTGAGGACAAGATCGCGGTGAGTGTTGACTTAAATATTTTTTGATAAAAGAAAAATAAAGCCCAAACAACAGTGATTGAAAATATAAAACTAGGAATAATGAAAGCATTGAAAAAACTAACTCCCAGTCTAATTAGTACTGCTGATATAAGATCAGATACAAATGGATAGCTAAATGACTCACCTATAATAAATGGACTTTTGAGGAGTATGAGTTTATCAAATGCCATTCTAGAGCCCATGGTAAAGTGAGCTGCCCAATCTCCCCAGATGTTAGCGTGATTGGCGACTACATTTCCGGCCGCGTCGGTGGAAATAGCCTGAGACCAAAATAAAAGAAAATAACCCACCCATAGACCAAAGTAAGTGATTAGCAATGCTCGAGAATGTTTATTCATTGACAAGTTTTGCATATTGATCACTCACCCAGCCAAACTGATTGTCGAACTCAATCTTAAACCAACCCACTAAGGTTTCATTTAAGTAGGGATAAGAATTACCAACTAGAGCATGTCCAATTATTGATGCAGATGAACTAGCCTCTTGTCTAACCTTTAGTACTTCAACTTGGTTCTCAAAGAAATTGGTTGATTTAATAGTTACTAATTGACCACTACTAGAGGCGCTTGGGGTTGATTCTTCATCACTTTCTATCAACAATTCAGTGTTCTCCTGATAATCAACTTTCTCATTGGGAGGATCAGACTTAGCTAGCTTGGCAGTAATATTAATTCTATAGCCTTTAATCACATTGATAGTATGCTGCTGCTTTTCATATGACGGTAAGCTGATCTCAAATTGATGGTGACCGGGTTCAATATTTCTCAAAACCAAAGGCGAGAACTGTTGTTCTCCTTGGTCAAATCTAACTATAGCGTTATTGGGAATGGTGATGAATGATAATTCTCCCTGACTACTTTTGATTTCTTCCATTTCATAAATAATTCCCCCACTATTTTCTGATTTGTCACCCGGTTTCCAGGTCATGACGGTTAAAGTTCCCCTACGCAAGGAGACCTGAGTTTCATGAGGGATTAATTCTTGATTGTCTGGTTGAATTTTGAGCGTGTACTCTCCTGGCTTAATAGTCTTGTTTATATAGGGGGTTTTATCTAAATACTGTCCGTCAAGAAACAGAGAGCTTGGCGCATCATTAGTAATAACCTGAAGGCCTGACACATTTTTACGATCAAGGATGTTGCAGCCAGATAGGATTAGCGTTGAGCCAACAAGAATTAAAGCTTTCCTCCAGATACTCATAGAGGTAGTTTAGCACAGGGCAAGTTTAATCACCTCATCCATGGTCTTAACTGGTTTAAAAATAATATCTTTTTTAACTTGGTCAGGGACATCAACTAAGTTGCGCTCATTTTGCTGAGGAATAATAACTATTTTACTACCAGCTCGGTGAGCAGCGATACTTTTTTCTTTAAGCCCTCCAATTCCCAGTACTCTACCCCTAAGGGTAACTTCACCAGTCATAGCAATATCTTTTCTAATGGGTTGATTAGTAAAAGCTGACACCATAGCGGTTGCTATGGTAATTCCAGCTGAAGGACCCTCTTTAGGCGTGGCTCCTTCAGGAACATGCACATGGACGTCTGTTTTTTCAAAAATATTTTTATTAATGCTCAACTTACCCAAGTTGGCCTTAACATAAGTTAAAGCTGCTTGAGCGGATTCTTTCATAACATCGCCCAACTTTCCGGTAAGAACTACTCTGCCTTTTCCTGGGGTAAGGGCGACTTCAATAAACAATACATCCCCACCCACGCTGGTCCAAGCTAAGCCTGTGGCCAAACCAACTCTGTCTTCAGCCTCAGTCAAAGTGACATCATATTTTTCTGGACCAAGGTGGTTTTTGAGTTGATTCTTGTTGAGATTAATTTGCTTAACAGTTTTTAGCTCTTTTTCAGCAATCTTACGCGCTACTTTTCTTAGAGTTTTGCTCAAGGTTCTTTCTAATTCTCTGACCCCAGCTTCTCTAGTGTAGCGTTTGATCGTGTATTGAAGGGTTGAGTCATTAATCTTAACTTGTTTTTTATTAAGGCCATTAGCCTCAAGCTGCTTACTCCACAAATGTTTTTTTGCGATGTGGAACTTTTCTTCTTCAGTGTATCCTGAGTAGCGAATGATTTCTAAACGGTCTTTTAAGGCTGGAGGAATAGTATCTAGGGTATTAGCCGTTGTAATAAAGATTACCTTTGATAGGTCTAAGGGCATATCTAGGTAGTGATCTTCAAACCCTCTATTCTGCTCAGGGTCTAGAGCCTCTAGTAATGCAGCAGAAGGATCACCACGAAAATCCTGACCAATTTTATCGACTTCATCTAGCATAAAAACTGGGTCCATGCTCTTAGCTTGAATGATGCCACTTACAATTCTACCTGGGAGAGCACCAACGTAAGTGCGGCGGTGACCGCGAATTTCTGCCTCATCTCTAATTCCACCCAAAGAGGCCTTGGTAAATTTTCTGCCCAGCGCATCAGCAATTGAGCGACCAATGCTAGTTTTTCCAACTCCAGGAGGCCCAACAAAACAAAGAATGGTTGGTACATGAGCGGTTTTATCTTTAGTGTTTTTCTGTTTAAGCTGTAAAACTGCCAGATACTCTAATATGCGATCTTTGACTTCTTCCAATCCATAGTGACTTTTATCAAGAGTCTTCTCTGCTTGTTTTAGTGTGATTTTGTTCTTGCTGTGAGTGTTCCATGGAATATCAAAAATAGTGTCTAGCCAACTCCGAATATAGCCGGACTCAGGATTGTTGGGAGACATCGAGCGCAAGCGCTTAATTTCTTTTGTAACTTTTTTCTTGGTCTCTTTATTTATCTTGAGTTTCTTCAATCGTTCTTCATAGCTCTGAGCTATTTCTTCCTCATCTTCTAGCTCACCTAGCTCTGTTTGAATAGTGCGTAGCCTCTCTCTTAAGACACCTTCTCGCATACTCTTATCAAATTTTTTCTGAGTTTTATGTACAACATCCTTTTCAATCTCTAACACCTTCATTTCTCTTGTGAGATGCTCAATTATTTTTTTAATTCTTGCCTTAACCTCCGTGATTTCTAGGATCTGTTGTTTTTTATCAGTATTAATATTTAAAGTGCTTGCAATTTGATCTGCCAACTCGCCCTCAGTAACTCCACTCATGAGCTTCATAAAATTGAGAAACTCAACCGGTTTGCCCATGTGGATAGATTTACGAAAAATACGCTGCAAATGAGAAGCCAATGCTTTCATTTCGTCATCGCGTTCTACAAAGTCAGTTAGCTTAATAGCTTTTGCTTTAATTGTTGGTTTGGTGGAGATAAACTCAACTACCTCTACTCTACCCAATCCTTTGACTAAGGCGTTAACTCGGCCGTCTGTGTCTAGAGTACGTTCAATAGTAGCTAAAGTGCCAGTGCGATATAAATCTGTGGGTTGAGGCAGATCGACTTGGGGAGTCTTTTGGGTTAAAAGGATGACTAAGTTTTTAGAATTTTCTGCACTTTTAATAGCATTAAGTGAAATTTTTCTGCCAAATGTCAGCACTGATTCTGTGCTAGGAAAAAGAACTCCCTCTCTAATAGGTACGACCGGTAGGACTAATTGGTTGCTGGGTAATTTAGTGATAGGAGCTTGATGTGGTTTGAGATCAGTCATGTTAGTTAGCATTCTATCTCTTTGATTGCTAATTTGCAAGATTAAGGCTGGTTTTATCTACTACTATCTGTAGTAGTATAAGTAATGGTAGAATCAAGATTAGTATTTAAAAAGCAAGGAGGCTTTATGTGCGGAGGATGTGGATGCGATCACTCTAAAGATGAGAAAAAGATTTGCACTGGTTGTGGTAAAGAAGAGTGCACCTGTGGTTCTGAAGAGTAGATTTCAGTTTTAAAATATAAAAGGCCCATTCATTGAGTGGGCCTTTTTTTGTGGGTGTGCCTCGATTCGAACGAGGGACCTCAGTCTTATCAGGACTGCGCTCTAACCAACTGAGCTACACACCCGGTCAAGGTGACTATTTTATCATAAAATAACTGGGATAGAAATCAAACTACTCTTTATCTTTTACTTCGTGTGCTTGGTAGTGACCAATTTCTTTCAACAGCGTTGAGACTTGAGGCATTAATGTTGCTTCTAAAGCAGGGTCAGCAAGCATTTGTTGCTTAAGGCCATCAATTTTTTCTCTTCTTGAGGAAACAGCTATCTCCACCTCTTGACTAGTATATTGGGGTGTTCCTGGACGTACTCAATCTCCTTATTTTTTTTATTTTCTTCATTTTACCAAAAAACCACCAATTGTGGCGGTTTTGTAGCTATCTATTTTTATTCTGATCCAAACATGGTGATAGAAACGCATCTTCAGCCCAGATATGGTGATCATGGGACTTGAGATGTTTTTCGTGCAGATTACTCTACACGGGAGTAGGAAGGCGTGATTCTTCCAACCCATCTCCTTAGAAAGGAGGTAATCCATCCGCACCTTCCAGTACGGATACCTTGTTACGACTTAGTCCTCATCGCCAACCTCGCCGTAGTAGGGCCGCCCTCTATAAATAGAGTTACGGTCACCCGCTTCGGGCGCTGCTGACTTTGCTGGCTTGACGGGCAGTGTGTGCAAGGAGCGAGAACGTATTCACCGCAACCTTCTGATTTGCGATTACTA